>Ga0209489_100399_pt1 | contig 78632 bp, 55 predicted proteins | sample SiratrowhiteBW_FD_187527 | JGI IMG/M metagenome (GOLD analysis project Ga0209489, IMG submission 187527) | Root nodule microbial communities of legume samples collected from California, USA - Siratro white BW (SPAdes) (version 2) | ecosystem: Host-associated > Plants > Roots > Nodule | place...
AAAAAAAAAAAAATAAAAAGTGAAAAGTCGTAAACAAAATTTAAGTTTTCTGATAAAGTGGATTACTATGCATTTGTACGTTCTCTCTCTCTTAAAAAAAAAAATCAAAAGTGAAAAGTCGTAAACAAAATTTAAGTTTTCTGATAAAGTGGATTACTATGCATTTGTACGTTCTCTCTCTCTTTTTAATTTGTTGAAAGAGCTTAAAAAGTTATCGCTTAAAAACGTTGAATAAATGATCATTTTAGTACTTAATAAGTTTAAACCGGTGATATTGATAAATTTAATTTAGTTTCTAAATATGCAAAAACTATAAATTGACCTCTAAATTTTACAATTTGATGTTAAATTTATCTTTAAAAATATAATTTAATATTATATTTGTCCTTAAATATTACATCTACATTACAGTATAATTTTGCAAAGACATAAATTCGCGCTTTTTATCTATTCAGTGATAAAATAAAAAAAATTCATTTTTTCAAATATTAAATTAATATTATTTTACACTTTTTAATACTAAAATTATCATTTATAAAAGAAAGTTGAAGAAAAAATTTCTTTTTTGGCTTTGTTTGGTTAGGAAAATGAATTTGAGAGAATGTATTTGAAAGGATTTGAGTGGATTGTGTATGGATAAGAGGGTTGTTTGGATTAATGGATGGATGGTAAGATTTGAAGGGATTTGAGGGGATTGATTATGAAAGTTTGGGATTGATTTGATAGATGTTATAGATTTGTTTTTATTTTTTTAATTGATATATTTCTGAAATTACTAATTAATCCTTGTGAAATAAGATGGTAAAAAGTTAAAATGAATTGGATTAAATTGATTTTAATATAAAAAATATAGACACTGAATCAACTAACTAAATATTTTTTAGTATGTTGATAATGATTTTATCTAATCCAACCGGTGAACATCCTTACTTTTGTGTTTTAATAATTTTATATTTAAAAGAAAATAAAATTGTTTTTAAGATGAATAAAAAATATTTTAAATAACATCTTCTCCCCTCAATTTCATCATAAATATTGAATCAAATAAGGAGACAAAAATATTTTTTTTTTCTGATTTACTTCAATTAAACATTAAGTAAACATATTTTCATCGATAAAAAAAAAGAATAAATAGAAAACAATATAACATGTATAATATACTTTTATTATTTCTTTTATAAAGTAAACAATTTTTATTGATTTAATTATTTTACGTGAATAATATAATTATGAATGGATAGATTGTATTGAGTATGGATAGATTGAAGGGAGATTAATTATATTATAGCTGTCTTGGAAAAAAGGAAAAGAAAGTATTATGAATGAAAATATATATATATATATATATATATATATATATATATATATATTTATATATATAATTATTGAAATAAATTATTTGAAGAATTAGGTATAAATCAGTTTATTTTTTATATAATATATATATTTTGTTACAATAAATATACATTAATGCTAATAATTGTTTCTTGTTTATAATTTATATCTTTTTTATATTTTTCTAATTATTTTAGTGTGATAAAATTAAGTAAAAAGAATTAATGTGACTTGGGTCAATAAGCTCAAAATTTTCAAAATTTTCATTATAAGCTAATTTGGTAAACTAATTGACCCTTGTGTGAGATTTTAAACTTTTTTTTTTAAATGATAAAGAAGTACAATTACAAATTTAGCATTTGAATTAAAATAAATAATTTAAAAAAAATATGTGGTTTTTGTATTGTTTAGAATTATTTTGGTATTTTGAAAATTTTAAATTAGAAATATTGTTTGAAAGTGTAAAAAAAAAAATAAAGGGGTGCACCTATAAGCATGTTATAGGGCACCTGACAAACCCTTAACCCACTTAAAGGCGTGTTTTGTAATTTCCAAAATTAAAAGTATTTCGTAATTTCTACCTCATTTACAAGGGTTATTTTATAGTTTCTAATTTCAACCAAACAATCTTTCTTTTAAATAGTAAATCCCCTTAAATCAGTCCAACCAAACACAATCTTAATTCATATATAGAGAACTTTCGTTTTAGCATGCGAGTCGATAGGCAACGAAAGAGGTTGAAGAAAAGGTGAGTGAATTTTGTGGAGAACAAAAATAATGAAAAGAAAAAAAATTATTATTTATTTTTCTAGTGTTCGTAATAAAAAGAGTAAGAAATGTTAGAATGGTCCAGAATGTTTTAAATATTCTCTAAGAAATAAGTCCAAATTTCAAATATTTTGTAAATAAATTCAAATACCTTATTTAAATATTTTCAGCTACTTAATATTAAATTAATTAACATACTAAAAAAAGAATAAAAGGGGATTTGGAAAGATTTAAACAAAACAAATAAATAGTAACTGAAAAGAAAGTACTTCAAATTTGTAATTATTATTTTTTTCTAAAGATGAAGAAATAAACATGATAATCAATAAGAAAAGACTGAAATTTTTATTTAAATAAATATAAAGAGCGATAAAAATCTAAGTGATTAGAATACTTTTTCTTTATGTTCTCATCCCTTAAGAAAAGAGTAAAAGAAAGTGAAGAAAAATCAAAATAATAAAAAATATGTGATTTGATAAAGAAAAATGAAATAGCTTCCACACAAAATAAACTTAGTACAACTTGAAAAGATCGTAAGAATAATAGTTTGAAATTAATTAAATTATCATTAATTAACACTCCTTATGATAACAACACATAAATAAATTATTTTTCAAAGAATAAAATGAATACCTTTAAACCCGTCTATTAATTTCTTATATTCCTTTTAACAATTTACTTATTTTTGTATAGTATAAATATTCATTATGAATAATTGAAACAAAATTATTTTAAATCTTTTGTTTTATGCAACAGATAAAATAAATATTTTATATTAATGTAATACATTTTATACTTTTATTCTCTTTAATGTATTTTCGTACTTATAAGTATTTATATATTCTATTACTATATAAATTTATCAATCACTATTTTTTTACATAAATTTGGAGATAGCTTACAATCTATTCTGTAAAATATGTTTTGACCAAGTTTAAGAATGGGGTGAATTGAACATATTTAAAAACTTTTCGCAAATGAATCTTTCAATGTGAGAAATGAAAAATATTTAAAAAAACTATTCAAGATGATATAAATTGCAATTAGGAAAGGTTCAAAACAGATTCCAGAATAAAAGTAATCGCACAAAATCAGTAAACTGAAGACAAATTGTAATTATGGAAACAAGTAGACTATTAAACAAGTTCTAGAAAAACAACAGTTAACAGTAAATCCAATTGTTTAAAGATTAATTCAAGAAATTAAAGAATTCGATCAATTCCAAGTTAACAATGAATTACTGACTCAAGGGCTACGTCTAGTCCCTTACACCACTGTAAGGATTTCCACTATAAAAAGATCAAACCAGATCAGTTTACAGAAATTCAACCATTTGCTACCCGCAAGAATACACTGCTCTCTGTAGAAAACAATCTGCTGAAACCTACAGCAGATCAAGAACTATACAGAAACCACTGTATAATCCAGAAAATCCCTTGCTGATCGCCTCAGTAAGTTACAACCTGTACAGAACCCATTGTACAAACAAAATTACCAATCCAGGTAACTCACATCAGAATAAACTTCAGTACAATAAAAGAATTATCACAAACTCAACAAAATAAGCACTTCTATACAACAGATTACAAAAGTAATGAAGAAAGGGTATAGAAAGCTTAGTCTGATGATCAGATCAGTGATGAAACTGTCTCAGTCAACTCAAAGCTCCAATAGTAATCTGAAAAATAGTTCTTGACGAAATTGATTGAATGATTTTGATCACTAGACAAGAAGATGCTTTTTCTCTCTTTGGAAACTCAATGTTCTTGCTCAAAAAAATGTTTAGAATGCTTTCGTATCTGTTTTCAAAAAATGCACCAACTATTTATAGACTACTGTCTTAAAATTCAATCGATTGTTTTTCTCGAGTTAGTTTAAACAGTTATTCAAAATGCAAGTTCTAATTTACATGATTTCTTAAATCCTTTGTTAAATCAGAAAACACTTATGGAGCTTATCCTTGATTAAGATTGCATGCATCACTGATTTGAACTCAAACTTAACACACAACACACTTCTAGGTTCTAGACCAAGCTCTTCCAATCTTCATGAAATCTTCATGCATTCCACATATGATCACATGGTCTTGAACTTCTTCACATGGTTGGCTTCATCAAATCTTCATAGCAACCCACCGGTGCTAAAACATTCTTTTACTTCAATCTTCTTTTTAATTTTCTGAGAGTTTATTTTAATTTATTAATGTTTAAAAGGATATTTTCTAACAAAACTTATTCAAAAGTTTAAAATAAGTTATATATAAATCAAATTGTAAAGTTTTTATACCTTTTTTAATTTTCACATTTAAACTTGTTTATTGTACCTATCTGGTAATTAGGCCAGATTCAATCGAATCTATTATGGTCCCGCCCATTATTAATTATCAATTAAAAGCTTATTCTGATTGATTCCAATTTACTCTTATTGATTTTAATTGACCTCGATCGCATTATATAATTATAATTCGTGATTCTTAATGTTAAAAATCATTATGAGAAAATATATAGTCTTAAATGACAATGTCTTATAAATATGACCTAGGTCTACAGAGAGTAACATTTAACGATCACTATTCTCTTACTCATGTACTCTTGAACATCTTTTTACACCCTTACTGACTTGAGCATCAGAGAGTCTTCTGTAGGTGGACCCCCACTCGGTTCAACGACATCAACTCGATTACTGCCAACTCCACTGCGGACGACCTTCGCTTGGGTCAGGAAAGAACATTCGGCGCCCACTGTGGATCCCTGGAAAAACTCTTCCCAGGACCTTCTGTAGGAGTGGATCCGGTGGATCCGGTGTTGTTGGAAGCTCTTTAAAAGAACGTGTAGGGGTCATTCAGAAGAGTGTGGAGGCTATGAAGGTCGCCCTCTAGGAAAGCAAGACCAAGGTGCAAAACACACTCTATGTTGCTTACAAAGAGATGATCTCTAGGATTCCAAATCAACAAAGGAACCATATGAAGATATGTAGGCCCTCTACGAACAGATGATGGTGCTCCGACAGGAGAGGGAGCAGCCACATGTGAAACCCAACAGGCGGCAGTCACATCATTTGGATGGTCGCATAGCCAAGGAAAGCTCAGAAGAAGAACCAACTTGGAGTCAGACGCCAACCTGGAGTCAGACAGTAACAGGGACTTGGACGACCCGATCCGGACGAGAACGAAACTCCAGGATGGGACCAGCCGCTTAGGGGAGAGGTCGTCAGGATCCCCCGAGATACTATCACCATATGTCCTTTGGCGAGATGCAACAACCCTCGCTGAGCGATGACATGAAGGCTCACATCAGCGGGTTTCATCCCTTCACATCCGAGGTGATGCAGGTTCGACAATCCTCCAAGTGGAAGTGGCCAAATGTCGAGACTTATGACGAAACCTCTGATCTCGAGGTCCACATCAAATCCTATTTGACATATGCAAACCTCTTTTCTGACGAGGACACGAAGGACGCTTTAACCACGACAGAGGATGAGGTCGAGATCGCCACGGACCCTAAGAGGAGAAAGCCCAGAAGCCGAGGACTGAAGCAGGAAATGGTATCGGCTAGCAGGATCCCAATGCTGCTGCAGGGTCGGTGAACATTGTAGACATCCATTTCGGCTCAATAGGGACCATCTAACAGGATCTCAACGTCACTGAAAGGTCACTGAACATGATTGATATTCATTTTGGCTCAGTTGGGACTATTGCAGGAGGATTTGCAGGTGGTGATGTGTCTAGTTCAGCCAGGAAGAGACACTTTAGGAGCATCAACTAAGTAAGTTACATACCACTGTGCTTCCAGCCATCAATCACCTTTTCAGATGAAGATTTTTCCATCAATAATCCTGATCAGGATGACCTAGTAGTCATAACTGCTATGATTACCAATTGGAGGGTGCATAAAGTTATGATTGACCAAGGAAGCTCGGCTGAAGTGCTATACTATTAGACTTTCCAAAAGCTTAATGTGCTCGAAACCACCATCAGGTCGTACCCTAAGCCACTGGTGGGCTTTATGTGTCAGAGAGTGCATGCACGAGAATATGTCGATCTACTGACAACCTTCAATATGGGGCAGTCCTATCGAACACTCATGGTGCACTACATTTTAGTGGAGGCAGATACGCCCTATAACGTGCTTATAGGACGACAAACTCTCAATCATCTCGGGGCAGTAGTTTCCACACTTCACATAACCATGAAGTTCCTAGCACTAAATGGGCTTATCATCACAAGGAAGGTAGATCCGAAGAAGGTCAGACAGTGCTACATGCAAAGCTTAAAAGTCAACCCCTACTCGTTAAAGACAGTAGGAGAAAGGGCGACATAGACCGAGGAAACTCATGAGCCACTAGCGGAGTGTTACAATGTGGAGGTAGCAATGAAGTGAGAGACTCCTGAGGGAGGTATAGAGAGCTCCGAGGCGGACATAGGAAGCGTAGAGGAGGATGAGGTTGACCTCGACCCTCGAGCCGAGTTCGAGGATGGTCACCCCACCTTTGATGACACTGATACAACTCGGTACTTTACCTCACTAGGTCACTCGCCTAGGAAGCAATGCTCACCGACTTGTGAGGAATGAAGTAGAACGAGTCCTCATTGCTAACTCATACCTCTTTGAATGGAGTCCCACTGACATGATCGGAATAGACCCAGACTTCATGTGCCATAAATTAGCACTTTTACCATAGGCCAGGACCATAGCCAGAGGAAGTGCAAGCTTGGGGAGAAGAGAAGAGCGACTGTGGAACAAGAAGTATCTCAGCTCACCCAAGTTGGTTTCATTAAAGAGATCACCTACACCACGTGGTTGGCAAATGTGGTGATGGTAAAAAAGTCCAACAACAAATGATGGATACGTGTAGATTACACAAATCTTAATGAAGCCTGCCCCAAAGACACCTACCCTCTCCCGAGTATTGATCGGTTAGTAGACAACACGTCGGGGTATGAGATGTTGAGTTCTTGGATGCCTACTCAGGATATAACTAAATCAAAATGTACCCTCGAGATGAAGACAAGATGAAGTTCACAATCGAAAGGTCTAACTACTGCTATCAGGTCAAGCCGTTTGGCCTCAAGAACGCAAGACCGACTTACCAACGCCTAATGGACAAGATATTTCACGAGCTGTTTGGCAAAACCATGGAAGTATACGTCGATGACATGGTGGTAAATTTGGTTAAAGCCGAGCAGCATGCGACTGACCTGGAGGGTGTCTTTTCGAAGGTTAGAAGGCACGAGATGCGCCTGAACCCCGAGAAGTATTTCTTCGACATCACAGGCGGTAAATTCCTCGAGTTTATGATCGCCCAGAGAGGCATAGAGGCGAATCCCGACAAGTGCGAGGCTATATTGGCTATGAGGAGCCCAACTTGTCTAAAGAAAGTGCAGTAGTTAAACGGAAAGTTGGCCGCTCTCTCCCGTTTCCTCACAAAACTGGCGGAGAAGTCAAAACCGTTCTTCAGTCTACTAAAAGGGGCAAAGGCATTTCTATGGGATGACACATGTGAGCACATGTTCACCCAAATTAAGAAAGACATCTCTATCCTCCCCGTGTTAACTAGCTCGTTGATCCAAGCCCTGTTGTTAGTACATCTTGTCGTAACACATTCAGCAATCGGCTCGGTCTTGGTGTATGATGAAGGGAGGAAGCAAAGTCCAGTGTACTTCACAAGTAGAACCCTACAGCCAGTGGAGGAGAGGTACCAAATCATCGAGAAGTTGGTACTCGCCCTAATATTCTCTGTCAGAAGACTACAACACTACTTTCGCAGTCACAGCATGACGGTCAAGACCGACTACCCCATCAAGCAGGTCTTGCAAAAACCTGAGTTGGCAAGGAGAATGATGGCTTGGGCAGAAGAACTCTCAGAATTTGACCTATATAGCATATTTCCTCACCGAGCTTCCCCTAGCGGCGCAGGAGAAGACATATTGGTTACTCAGTGTGGATGGATCATCTAACAAGAAGGGAAGTGGTGTTCGAATTATACTAGAGGGACCTAGTGACATAGCGGTTGAACAGTCTATTCGGTTCGGGTTTGAAACTTCCAACAGCCAGGCCAAATATGAGGCTCTAATAACGGGGTTGAGATTGGCCAAGGACCTTGGGGTGAAAAACCTTAAATGCCAGACTGATTCACAACTCGTGACGGGGCAGATGAACAATGAATACCATGCAAGAGAGCCCCTGCTTTAAAGGTATTACCACATGACCCAAAACTTAGTTCACCAGTTTGAAGAGGTCAGTATAACACATGTGCCAAGATCTGACAATGACCAAGCTGATATCCTGTCCAAACTCGCAAGCACAAAGAAGACAGGCCAACATAGAACACTAATCCAAGAGGTTGAACACTCCGAGTTGGGAATGCGTGAATGTACTCGCAATTGACGTTCGGGGGGGGGGGGGGGGGGAGTTGGATGACCCCCATAATGAATTCCCGAAGACCAAGCGAGGGAAAAAGAGTAAGAAGACAAGCTACCTCGTACACTGTTGTCGATGGTGAGCTATTCAGGAAGGGATTCTCTACCTCACTACTCAAGTGCCTTGCTAGGGCCCAGGCTGAGTATGTACTCTCCAAACTACACAGGGGAATTTATGGAATGCACTCAAGTGCAAGATCCATGGTTGTCCAAGTTCTCAGAGCCGGGTACTGTTGGCCAACTGTCAAGCGCTCATACACCGAGAAGTGTCAGGAGTGTCAAAAGTTGTTTTCAACGTGCCCTCAGAGGAAATTCATCAGACGACGATCCCATGGCCCTTTAGCATGTGGGGGATAGATATCCTCGACCTCTTTCCACTAGCAAAGGGACATGTGAAATTTCAATTAGTACCCATTGACTATTTTACCAAGTGGATCGAAGCTGAACCCATTGCCACCATCTTAGCTCGATAGGTGCAGAATTTCCTATGGAAAAAATGTCATTTGCCAACATGGCCTACCTCACAGCATAGTTTCTCACAATGCTAGGCAATTCATCGACAAGAATTTTGAGCAATTCTTGAGACAACTCAGTATAAAGCATCTGCATCAAGCGTAAAGCATCTGGCATCAAGCGTAAAGCATCCCTAGACAAATGGGCAGGCGAAGGTCGCGAACAAGGTCATACTCGGTAAATTGAGGAAGAAACTTGGCCAAGTGAAGGGGTTGTGGGCTGAAGAAATTCCAGGAATACTGTGGGGATATCATTGCACATCCCAATCATCAACCAAGGAGACCCCCTACCGACCTACTTACAATTGGACATCATGATAGCAGTAGAACTAGAAGAAACCTCTTGGAGAAGGACAAACTACCAAGAGCAAGCCAATGATGATAGCCGAAGAACCGAGTTGGACTTGAACAGGAGGTTCGAGAGGAGGCTGCCAAGCTAAGAGCGGCACGACGCTACAATACCCAATACCCAAGTGCGAGAACGAGCCTTCTAGAAGGGTGATTTGTTATGGAGAAAGGTTAGAGGCTCGCAAAAATAAACAGGATGGCAAACTAGCACCAAACTGGGACGGTCCATTCCGAGTGGTAGACGCCTTCCAGAACGAAGCATACAAATTAGAAGAGCTAGGTGGAAAACTCATACCTAGGATATGGAGTGCCACCCACCTTAAGATGTATTATAGTTGATTTAGGAACATATACGAGTACTCTTTCCTTGACTTGGATTTTTTCCCTAAGGAGGGTTTGGACAAGCAAAGTTTTAATAAGACCCGTACTCGAGTCATTTAATAAAACATGAATTATTATACTGCTTGTCCTCTCGCATCTCATAACTCTTAGAACCGAGTACTCTAAACAACTAAGCTAACACTTAACTTGAAATCTATGTTGGGCAAACTCTTAAACTACTTCAACATAAAACAACTAAGCTAACTCTTAAGTTAAAATTTAAGTCGGGCAAACACTTAAACAACTTCAACATAAAACAATTAAGCTAACACTTATGTTAAAATTTAAGTCGAGCAAATGCTTAAACGACTTCAACATAAAACAACTAAGCTAACACTTAAGTTAAAATTTAAGTCGGGCAAACGCTTAAACGACTTCAACATGAAACAACTAAGTTGACATTTAAGTTAAAATTTAAGTTGGGCAAACGCTTAAATGACATCAACATAAAAAACTAAGTAAACCCTTAAGTTAAAATCAATTTGGGTAAACGCTTAATGATGCCAACTGAGTAGTTAACACAACTAAGCTAACGCTTAAGTTAAATCGGACAAACAACACCAACCGAGTGTCCAAAACAACTAAGCTAACACTTAAGTTAAAACTCGGGCCAAGCAAACACTTAGTGACGTACTACCGAGCGCTAATACCAACCTAGGCAAACAACCAAGCAAAACAAGTTGATAAGTTATGCCGAAAGATTGTTCAATAAACAGTCAACGACCAAGAGAAAAGTGTTAAGCAAAAGATATATTGTTCTTTATACAAAGCCAGAAAAATCAATCATCCATAAAGGTTGTCGTCGATGACTTCCTTGTCAATACCAAAGCGTGTTGGTTCCATATCAGGGGAGAACAAGAGAGCTTGTTCATCACCTTCATAAAACCTTTCTCGTAGGTGTCCACGCATCCTCTTTCCAGCTGAATTTTATCCTCCTTCCACTCTGACTTCTGTCGAACAAGGTCCTCCTCCCGCTCTTTCCACCGAGATTCTTTTTGGGCAAGCTCTGCCACCTCGTTCTCCAAGCCACCCATTTGGCTCTCAACTTCCTTCAAGGCTCCTTCAGCGCAAACCAATTCCTCCTTTTGGTGTACAAGTTCGGCATCGAGGCAATGCCATGACCCTTGAAAGTGGAGGAGTTGCAGTTCTTTAGCAGCGAAGGTCGATTCCCTCCCCGACTTCTCCTCGAGAAGCTCTTGGACTTGCTTCTACATATTAGCATTCTTATTCAACAAGTCTAACTAAACCCGAGCAGCAACACGAAAGTGTTGTATGATGGCTGAGCACATCCTCAACATGACTTCGCCAGAGTCAAGACAACCCTCAAGGTCGAGTTTCTCCATCAACTCGGCATCATGAGCATAAACACCAAGTAAATCCTTAGCCTTCATATTAACATGCCAATTTGATTGGAGGCCAGGAACGATGATGGTCATATGGTCCAGCCTAGGACTTGGACCGACAACTCGGGAGGATTGGCTCGACGAGGAAGATTTGATGACAGTAGAGGTGTGAGGCTGAGGCCAAGGCATAGTCGGTTCAGGAGAAGTTGGTTGGGCATCAGAAGAGGCCTCGAAATTTATCACTTCAAGGATCACGGCTGGAGGAGTCAGATCTAGGACGACGTTAGCAGTGGTAGGAGGAGTAGGGGGCGTGGTGGTGCCGCCGGAGGAACCATTTCCACCCTTCTTTCTTTTAGGATTATGGAAAGAGGCGACCAAATCACAGCAACTGCCTACTTGAGCTTGAAGCTTCTTAAAGTCCACGTCTTCCCTATGATCTCTGAAAAATGAGTTCGTAGATAAGTTATACAAGCACAGTAGTCGTCATATACACAAAGTAAACCATACTTAGGAATAACGTGTCGGGGTCTTCGACGAATGGGAGGGTGAGGAGTGCCCTGCTATTTATAGGGCGAGGAAGTTGCCTAATGGCATCAACCACCTCCCTCTCTTTTAGGGTAAGCAGGTACTCAACCCTACTCTTAAACCTTGTGGGTTTTTGCCAGTACTGCGGGAACCGAGGGGTGGAGTCGGGATGGAATAAGAGGCACTTCTCCGTATCCTTCGAGTGACATCAGAGTTTAAAAAATTTTGTTTTGAAAAACTTATATGAGGAGCTATACAGGGTAAAAAGGGAGTTGTCATACATGACACTTAAAGAGACATAGGCAACCAGTTTGCCGGATTTGACTAGGTAAAAGTACATAAAAATGTTTATTGAAGGCTCAAAGCTGAGGTGCCCACAGAGAATCTCAAAACACTTTAAGAAGGCTGGGATGCAGCTGACTCAGGGCTCGTTCATCATCGTCAGCATGCCAGCCTCAAAGTCGATCAAAGGGAAAGTTGTGTCATAATCTTTAAAAAGGAAATCGTATACATAGGTAAAGTTGTAACTTTCTGGTTTTGGTTTCATATACACTCTCTCATCCAATTTACAAGGCCTAGCTACAACATGAGTTGCGACAGACTTGTCACAAACATTATATACAGAAACAAAGCCATCCACTTACTCCTTAGCATTGTACTCAGAGATGTGTTAGGCTACCTTGCCAAACACCAGGAGTACTCTGGGTTGGTAATGGGGGATATTTATTCCTACTAGTTCTCTTGGATGCACCTGAAGGTTCTGGGTTGGAAACTTCTAGTTTTGGCTTCTTCTTCTTCCTTGGGACACCGTAGTTAGAGGGACGATGATTGAAGCAACAACAGCTAAACAAGTTGCCTTGTTAGGTGGGGGAGAGGAGGTACCATTTGAAGATGAGCAATTCTTGGTCTAGTACCATCATTACACGCCTTGAATTTCACGCCACGCCTTTGACAAAAGAGTATTATTTTGTGTGCTTTACGTTTCTTCTCTAACAGAAAGCAGGTTTCGTGTACTTTACATCTCCCTATTGACAAAAGATAAAAGTTAATTATTACGCGTCAGAAAATCCATCACTATAAATAACAAAGGGTCATAAGATAAAGAGGTACGCTTTCTAATCCATTAAACTATAATCTCTAATATTAAAGAATTGACTTTGGCATTAAAGTCCCTTTTGCAGGTACCTCCCTCCATTCGTATTAGCTGTCGAAGACCGAAGACCGGAAATGAGTTGTTAGAGTTGGTATCAAGGAAGAATTTTTATAACCTCTATGTCCTGTAATTGTTCCTGGGTGATTTCAAGAAGTTTCTCTTTAAATTGCCTCACCTTGGCCAAACAACCCTCGTCTCTCTTCTCCAAGTCACAACACCTGATATTCAAATCATCAATATCGGCTTGTGCCGCAAGATCTGTGGTCAGGGTGGTCACCTTGTCATTTAAAGAGGCGTTCGACTCTAATGCCAACTTCAAAGAAGAGTTGGAGTCGGCCAATTTTCTTTTTAAGTCTTCTACCTCTTTGGCCGATTCGTGAGAGACGTCATTACTAAGAAGGTGAGATATTGACGCCCTTATGAAAGGCTAAGTGATGGGAGACCAACTGCCCACCCTTGTTGGTTCCAACTTTTGGCATTAAAGTCTTAGTCCTTTTGAGAAGAATGCCTCCTCAACCTGTCATTCTTTTTGTTTTTCTTCTCAACCACAGGTGGGACGAGGTCCATATGTGGTGGTCAATGAGAGGGCTCAGCAGGCGACCCAAAAACATTAGTAACAACAGCCTTAGCGGCCGCCTCTCGTGTCCTATACGCCTTTTCTTGGTGAATTTTTCTCAACACAGCAGCTGAGTGAGGACCTTGTTGAGCCATGATTCTTGAAAAATACAAAAATAATTCATCAAAGTTAACACTGGCTGAGAACAACACCAAAATATAATCATACATAACACTCAAATCTACCCATCGTTGATTGTAAAGATAAAGCTTAAGGATTTTTTGTGTAGGCAATTTCCTTGAAAGCGTATAAAAAACGTCAAATTTTGTGATCGTCATCGGTCATTGAGGACTTCGGCCAGTAAAGATATCAAACAGGGTCTTTTGTCCAATACAAGGAAAATTTTGGGGTATTCCCATTAAAAAAATATTTTTGGCCAGTCGGTTCAGTGGTTACACGGAAGAAGCCAATCTTAAACCTTTCATAAGAAACAATTTAAGGAGAAAACGAGACAGACCTATACTAACTCACCAAAGATAACCAACGTATGTGACTGACTGGTCTAGAACTATAATAATGGAGGAAAAATTGTGGAGAAAGGAGAACATAATCCCAAGAGTTGGGGTACAACTGAGTAGGTGCAACATTCAAGACACGTAACACGCCCATGGTAAACTCATCGAAGGGAAGGTGAACATAAGAGTTAGTAAAGAAGCACACATCCATATAAAAGAGATCTGACTCACTTCCTTCTCGGCTATGAAAACATTGTCGATGACCGAGTTTTTTTCGATAGATACCACCCTTTGCTCAGTGTCGGGAGCAACCATGGCGCACTAGCAACAAAATACTCTAAAGATTCGAGCCATTTATACTTAGAGCATTGGTCGATAACCTGGGTACTAACCCAGTCATACCCAATCCTACGAGGAGGATCACTAAACGTTGTCCCATCCGAGGAGTTTTCGGTCGTGTTAGCGTCATCAGCTCGCACCAAACTGGTACTAAAGGATAATGAGTCCTCTTGTGAATCGACCAACTCCCCAAGCACACTACCAGTAGACTCAGAGAAAGGAGATGAAGAAGACATGATTACCTCGGTCAGGGATATACTCTTTGCACCTAGCCTCTATTTTTCTTAAATCCAGTTTTTGGACTTCAAACACAAAAAATAGAAAGTGAAGGTAAACCTTGGACCAATAACTCCATTATATAGACTTTGGAGTGGAAAACCATGACTTTTCGACCCCAACCATTAGATTTTGAAAATCCCGACTAGGGCATACATCAATCACAATCCTTCAACAACCCAAGGCCCTTTAACTCCCCAACCTCATTAGTTAGATCAAGGGCTTTGTACTGTTCAATCTAAAAACAAAAGCCCCATAAATTCATGGCAAGAATAAAACTTTGACATATCGGCCAAGGGTCTTAGGAAAGCTTCTCCTAGCCTGCCGACTAGTCGAGCTTGGGGAATAAGTGTACTGTTCAACCAAGGTAGTGCTCGACCTTGACAAGTTTCCAGTCATGGTTTAGGCCGACATGTTATCGGATTCGAGTAGTTCCCAATCGGTTAGTACCATCATTACACGCTTCGAATTCCACGCCATCCCTATGACAAAAGAGTAGTATTTCGTGTGCTTTACATTTTCTCTCTAATAGAAAGCAGGTTTCATATACTCTATATCTCCTTACTGACAAAAGGTAAAAGTTAATTATTACACATTAGAATAACCATCACTATAAATAATAAAGAATCATTAGAAAAAGATGTATATTTTCTAATTCAGTATACTATAATATTTGATATTTGAGAACTGATTTTGGAATCAAAGTATCTTTTGTAAATATCATTTCCATTTATATCAGCTTACAAAATCGAAGACTAAAATAATTATTAAAGTTAATATAAAAAAAATTGTTATAAGCTCTAAATCCGTAAGAACAAAAAGTAAACTAAATAATCCTAAATTTTAACAACTAAATCCTAAATTTCAGAGAACTAGAATTCGGTTTCCAAATAATTGAATTCGTACCGGCATGTCATTGCCGGTACTCATTGTATAAACTTAAAAATATATTCTATCCTAAATTTTACACTCCAAAACTAAATTGTAATAGAGTGGTGGTAACAAATACAATTAAAAGCGGTTAGAAATTTGTTTCTCGAATACTCGAATGATTTTAGTGACGGAAATTATCTTCACACACCACTGTAGATAAAAGTCGTCATTGGTGACGGTATAACATGATGTTGGTTGCCAACTCGTGAATTAGTTGTCTACGTTTCTCTTTTATATGTGGCACTGCAGGGGCATACATTTGGTAATGGTATCGCTTTCTTTATTCACTTTTATTTATTCTTAGAGGATTACACTTTCTTTCGTTGTAAATGCTACAATAGATGCAACCCAATTTCCAATAATTATTGGGAAGATCAATTAAACAAAAGGAGAAGTTTTAAGAGCCAAAGTGTTTGTTAAAGTAAGTCGTGGATGGAACTACTCCACTTTCACACCATCTCTTTTTCCTGGATTCTGTTTTCTTTATTATTTCTCTCCTTATTTATAAAATTCAAATTAAAAGTAATATTTTTTTTATAAAATTTATTCTATAATATCTTTTATATTAAGTATTTTCCTTCTAAATTGCTCTTAACGAAATGAGAGAAAAATTATAGTAGAAGCAATTAGAAAAGAGAAAAAAAATACTAACGGCATGAATAATATTTAGAAAAATATAAATTTGGGATAAAATTATTTTTACTTACTAAATTAATCCATTTTTAATATTGGTGCATTAATTAATTAGATCTTATAAATATAAATGGTTAAGTATAAACTTTTCGTAACAAAAAATTCAAGAGAAAGAAAGAAAGATCGGAGATTAAATAATATATGAGAAACACAATTGACTTTCTTTTTACAATGGAAATTGACTTCTTAATTATTAATTATAAACATTTAGAAAAAAGATATGTTCATTATAATATTTTTATATCATCATCATCATACAATTACATATATTTTTTAATAAATAAGAAGTATTAAGTTTAGATTTTATAAATTTTTATTTTCATTTAAAAAAAGAGCTGAATTAGTTGTTTTAGTCTCTAGCATTATAAAACACTAGTTGATTGCTTGAATATATAATGAATGTTGTTATATAATCCTAAATGATACTTTCTGCTATTAATTTTTAGGTCTCTTAAAATAAATATGGTTTATTTATTTTTATTTTAAATGAATGTTAAAAATTAAAAATATTCAAATTTTAATGAAATGAAAATTAAAATTTTCTATAAGAATCGAAAGAAATGTTTATTCATTGTATAGGAAAAATCATTATTTTTTCAAATTTTATAAACATGATAAACAGAAAAAAATACAAATTCATATCAATACTCAATCCTTATGTAAAAGCAAAATCACTTTTAAATGTTATTAATAATTCAGAGTGAGTATAACAACCAAGTACACTTTTATGAAAGTTCCTCGTAAAACCAAAAAGAATTTTGGGCTTAGAGTAGTTAAACTAATAAATACTTTGACATATCTAATTTAAAAGGGTTTTACTTATATTCATAGCACTTGCCTCCAAATATATAAGCATCTCTACTCATAAAAAAAAAAAGAAAAAAAAAATTCTACAAAAAAACGTTTGGATAAAAAAAAATCTTCCCATGCCAAGATAAAAAAGTCACGAGAAGGCGTCTTATTCACCAGCAACATACCAACTTAAAAATTTCAGCAGAAAATAAGGTAGATTGACACTACTTAATTTCATTTCAAACATTGCAATTTCTGAAAATAGCTCTTCTTTCATTGTGCATGTTGGGTGGTTGGGTGGAACACCTTTAACTTTTCTTCCTTTCATATACAACTAATTATAATTATATAAGAAAGAAAAAGACAAACTTTGTCTAAAAAAATAGAATAGACTCCAACTTCTAACTTTAATGGTATGTACTTTTTCTTCAAATAGGATATCTATCATTTCTTGAGTTTAATTTTTTTTTCTACTGGATCTTTTTCCATTAAAATCTCAGGAAACTAAGTTGAATTAACTATGTGAACTAATTTTTGTAATTAGATAGTGGAAACACAAGGAACACAAGGAACACAAGTAGCTTATCATAATTGGGTCAGAATGAAAGAAGTGCACCACTAGGTGGTAAACTTTCTCAGAGACGACCATTGGTAGAATGTGCTGAGAAAAAGCAAAAGTTAACTTTAATTTTGTTGTCATCCACTCATACCCACACATGCATGATAATGTTGGAGAACAATAAGTTTCACATTATACTTAGAAACAAATAAAAATGATGAAAAAACATTAAGATTTTTTTTATAAGCCACTCTGAAAGTTTACTAATTCACTCAACCTTTCCGTATTCTTAAGCATTACCAGCTCATAAAATGTTATTAAATTATTATTGATTTCGATAAAAGAAATAGACTTGACCAAGGAGTTGTTTTAATGTATCAGCTCCTCGTTTGTTTTACTTCGATTATTTTGTTCGCGTGACAATATTTCAAACTGAAGAAATTGACTTGACTTGCTTAACAAATTCCTTTGCCATTTCTAGAATCCAGAGAGAAAAAAATTATTCCCTTGCACATGATCAAATACAATAATGGTAATTATTCCCATGATATAAGTTAAATATTTTATAAATATTTATTATGTAAAATTAGTTAATAATTATTTAAATTTTAAATCTAATAATTTAATTACTCTTTTATTGTATATCCAATATATTATTTGACCACAATAACTTATAGTTACTGAAATAAATTATGCAGAACCTTTTATAATCAGATTTGCACAAAATATAAATGTCATAACACCGACAATACATATCTTCTAATTTATATAAATATATTAATAATCGAAGGAGAAAATATAAGGTATTTACAATCGTAATCCAATACAACGAAGAATAAAAATAATACTTTTATAAATATTATTTTCTCTTTTTTTTTTCAATATTACAATGTTAAATATATTGATTACATGTGTTATTTATACATGAACATAACATTTTTCATTCTCTGGTTGTTTTTCTTTTATTTTTAAGTTTTCTTTATCTTTGTTGAGTTTGTCTCATTTCAAAAGTAAATGAATACGTCATTTTTTTCACTTTTTCTTTAGTTTGATAAAGTCAAACAATCCCTCACTAAAAATTAGTTTTAATTTGTCTCCATATTGATAAAACAATAACCTTATCTTGTTAATTATTCAATTAACTTAACTGAAGTTAATTCACTTTGTCAATGATTACTATCTTTGTCAACTTATATGTTGGATTCTTACTTTTTACTCAATGTTTCGAAGATTTTATGAAGTAATAATGGAGACCGATATACTTTGTTCTGAAACGAAATATTAAATTTTTATAACACTTTGATTATCATAGTATAAAATACTTTTGGATTGGATGAATCCCAAATCTGTCAATAATTCATAAAGCGATATGAATTCTTTATTGACTTCTATAACTGCTACATACTATGAATGAAACAACAATCTTTTGTATTTGTCGCATCAAACTAATAGTTGTGAAAAATTTTTTGCTTGTATTTGTCACATCAAACTAATAGTTGTGAAATTTTTTTTGCTTGAATTCAAAAGAGGGTTTAAGAGAGGTGAACTGAACTTTCTGTAAAAATATAAATAAGAATGAAAACTTTGAATTGAAACAATTTACTGTAATACTAGTTATTAAGCCAAAAAAAACAATCAACTAAAATTTCCAAACAATAAAGAACCTAAAGAAAAATTAATTAATTTTATTTGAAAAATAATCGAATAATTTTTTATTCAGAAATCCTGTCAAAACTTATAATTGATTAAAATTGTAAAGTACTTAATTTAAAAATCAGTAAGTCAGAATCATAGAAACACAATTAGTTGATGTACTCAATTAACAAATTCAATTCACATATTCAAACAATTATCCAGAAAATTGAATTTTAACAATTATTAATGCAATATTGTTGATCACTTTTTAAATGAAATTATATTTCAGAACAGATTGATCAACCAATTTTAGTAAGCACAATATGGTAAAAGTAGTCAATTGAAATTAATTAGATGATGTGTAGTTGTAGATTTCATAGAAAATTAAAAGAAAATTCTAAACATTTAACTGAGAGAAAGAAAATAAGATTTTTATATTGGTTCACTCTTCGTGAAGAGTTACATCTAGTTTTCTTTGTAAACGTGTAAAAAATTTCAGTAAATCACACAATTGAACAACCAATACAACTAAGACACAATCTTGCACGCCCCACAAAATGAACAAGAAAACAATACAACACTGTATTGAGCTTTCAAACATATTGCATAAGTACAACTAAACTTACAATTGCATCTAGTGTTTCTTCATCAATTGCTTTTTCCCCTTTTACCAAGGCGGCCTTGTCGAGTTTTAATAAACATCTAAGCTCTAGTAACTTCTTCTCCATCAGATTTGTTAGCAGTCTATTAATAAACAATTAATAGCTAACTTATCAGAATGCATTACAAATTGTTATAGATAATTAAATAAGTATACTATTATGATTGGATATAGGTTTGGAAGTTGAACTGCAATGTTAACAACTAAACTACAATGTTAACTTTTATTCATAACATATACATAGCACATAAAGGACTAACATGGAATGAAATTCAACTAAAATCAAATGTCTTGCATGTAACAATAGACGAGACTATATAAAATTAAGGGCTTGTACATACCTTTGGAAAGATTAATTTGTACTCAACAAATTTAGCTATACCCAATTGTTCTTAAGATTCTCACTACAATTAAAAGCAACAAAAAATAGTATCAATAATTTGAGCTAATTATCTTTCTAAAACCCAATACATGGAAGAATGAATGGAAAATGATGAATTTTTATTATTTAAAAATAAGATTTTTTTTTATTAGTATGTAAAAATACAATGCAAAAAGAACATTTTTATTTTTTAATCTTTATATGAAATGAAATCCTGAGATGATGAAGCAATAAGAAACATCACACGAAGATAAAAACAGAGAACTTACAAATTTTTGGGATCCATATAAAATTTACATACAAACCGCCGTACCTGTACTGGTTCTTTAAGAATGATAGTCTCCTTTCTAAATGCTCTTTGCTTCTCAGTTTTAAACTGAGTGTTGACAGTAAGATAGGAGGATTAATTTTCTCTTTTCTCCTGCTCAATCTTTTTGTGTGCTCTCTCTATATTCCTTTTTCTTTTTTTGCTCTTAATGATTCCTTTTTCTTTTCATTTCTCTCCCTCCTCAAAGTGATCAGTTAATCTTTTTAACGTAAGAGCAGTTACCATCTAAGTAAATCCTCTTTTTTTATTATTTTATTTATTTTTATTCTAAAAGTAGTTGAGAGCAGTTTTGAAAGATTGACTCTTTCTTTTTTTCTTTTTTTTTTATTAAACATGAAGTGTAGATGAACGTGAGATGAAACAGTTTGAGAACGGTCATATTTTATTTTTTATATTATTTTTTTATTATTGTGAAATGGAGAACATGGGTGGTTCAGAGCAATTTTAAGATTGACTGATTCTTTTTTTTATTATTATTATTATCTTTATTTTTTTGTGGGAAGTTAAGATTAAGTGGGAATTTATGTAGAGTTGAGAGATTTTTTTATTATTTTTAATTTATATTTTTTTCTAGTTCTTTTATTTATTTCTAATTCTTTTTTCTTTTTTTCAAAGAGAGGTATTTTGGAATATCTCATTATCTAATTTTTTCACTCATCTTTTACCTCTTAATCAATCTTGAATAATTTTGAACAGTCTTGAACATAACATAACTCACATAACCAAGTCATCAAATTTTTCTTATATTTTTTATTATTTATTTAAATGGACGAAATCGGGTGTGGACAATTGCCCCTCTTTACTTAGATTTTACTAAATAATTTAGAAATTAAAAATTTCAGATTATTAAAATAAAAGATAAGTAAAGACAAAACAACTGGTTTCGTCCGAAAAAAAAATTCCAAAATTGAGAACTCAAAAGAAAGAAAAATGATGTCATGACCTTGATATTTTGAGGACGAGAGTGTTACAAATCATTGTCGGAGATTTGACTTTGAGTCCTTTTTTTGAAAAAATAAAATGCTAAAAGAAATAAAATGTGGAGATTTGCTGAGTCTTTTCTCACACATGAACTGAAAAGTAAAGTGTGGATACGACTTTGAGTCCTTTCGCACACAAACTCGAAAATAAAGAATGACTAAGACCTTGCTTCTGTAGGAGATCAAGCGCCAAAAGACAAATGTGACCTTGCTTCTGCAGGGGATCAACATATCAAAGAATAATCGTGACTTTGCTTCTTAGGGAGTCAAAAAGTAAAGAATGGTTGTGACTTTGCTTCTGTAGGGAGTCAATACCATAGAATGGCCAAGACCTTGCTTCTGTAGGGGATCAAGTGCGAAAACAAATGTGACCTTGGTTTTGCAGAGGGTCAACACACCAAAGAATAATTGTGACTTTGCTTCTGGAATGAGTCAAAAATCAAAGAATGGCTAAGACCTTGCTTCTGTAGGGGGTCAAGAGCCAAACACAAAAGTGACCTTGCTTCTGCAGGGGATCAACATATCAAAGAGGAGTTATGACTTTGCTTCTGCAGGGAGTCAAAAAGTAAAGAAAGATCAAGTCTTCACATCAGAGGGTCATGAAACCATTATTTGAAAATTCAATCTGTGATTTGTTTTTGTTTTGAATGCATATATGAATGCATGAGAATTTTTTTTTGAAAATGCCTAACAATTTTGATTTTTCCATTGAGGAATGAATGCATGAATGTATTTATGAATACATGGTAATGCATGCAACTCTTTGAAGTTTTATCCATTTGAATGAATTGAATGCATGAAATTTTGACTTACATGAGATTTTATTTTTATTATTTGAAGATGCTCATATGAATGCATGAGAATTTCCGATTTTTCCTTTTCAAATGCATGAGGATTTTGATTTGCAATTTTGTTTCTCTCTTTAAACCAAATATTTTTTTATGCAATCATTGAATTCATTGGGATTTAATTTTGAATTTTAAAAAAGGTGTTCACAAACCTTAATGCCTGACACAAAAATTGTAAATGTGATAGATTCTAACATTTTGATACATATGTGTCAGAATGGTTGGATGAACAAAAAAATATGGGTAGGACATGTTAAACTCCTAATAGGCAATGAGTGCAACTTTATTTTGAATCATTCATACTCTTTGAGAGCTGGTCCTGAATGTAATAGAATTGCCCCAATTTTTGACAGAAATGAGAAATTAAGGTTCAAAGGGATAACCAATTGTGATGGGTTAGATGAATAAAAATGGATTTAGTGAGAAACTGGGGTAATGCAACCTATGTGGAGAAAGCTGCATCTTTAAGGAAATGAATAGATACTGATTGAACCAAATGAAAGTGCCCCCAGTTTTAAAATATGGATGACAAAAAGTAATTTGGCCTTGGGTAGAGAAAAATATGGGAAATACACAAATAAGAAAGGATAGCCCCAATGTTGGTGTTTCTCTGACACTATTTTACTCTTATTTAATTGGCAGGTTTGTATCTTCCTTTCCACCAAAGAAATTTTGTTTCTTTTTTTCTTTTTTGAAACTTGACTTTTATTGGCAGACACATTCCTCTATTGCAAGGCTATTCTTTGTGAAAATCATTGACAATCATTCTTCATTCAATATGGACTTTATGTGGCTTGTAACGTGGCCAAGGTTTAAAAGGTTTTGAAGAAAAAGGATATATAGGCTCAAAAATTGTTTACTGGTTATTATTGTTATTATTATTTTATAACAAAGATCATCAACCAAGTGTTATAAGAAAAGTTCATGTTCTTGCTGAGATCATCTTCTCCTTTTCTTTCTTTCTTTTTCATGATAACATCTTTTGTTTGCAAATCGTCATCATTTGAAATTGGTGACACACATTTTCCTTTTAAATTTCTTTTCTTTGATTCTGATTTTGGAGCTTTTGATGCACTCCTTCTCGGATTGATCTCTTTCAAGAAGCTTTTGATATGTATTTTGAACTGAATTCCAACACGTTGATGATCCTCGCCTAGGGTATTTTTGAAATATATATATATATATATTTTTCAGTCTCAAAGAAAGGTACAATGAAATTTTTATTGATATTTGAGGATGAAGAAACATGACCATATATCATTTTGAATTTTAATTGCTTGATTTTTAGAGAGATTAACTCCTACAACAGATTTCAATGACTCTCAACACTTGTCATTTTTATTTCTCTTTTTATCGTCCTATTTTTTGCTTAGACTGCCCTTTGCGGGTTTTCAATCTAACAGACTTTTATTATCTCTTTTTTTTCAAATGCTTCTAAGGAAAAGAGATTGAAATTAAGATTAACCACATGAAAAAACCAACTGATTGCCCCAATGTGAAGCTCATTCTAGATTTTGATGATTGACACTGTAGATTACTGAGAAAAATCCTTTCTCTTTGGGACTGGATGAAGGAAAGCTCAAAGAGATTTCTGGAACATATGCATGCAAATATGTTATGTCTGCATAAATCAATTTAATTCTTTTTCTTTATTTTTTATGCCAAGCCTTAAGATTGTGCCAAAACTTTTTCTTTCACTTTTTTATTTTTCATCAATAGATTCAATGATTCCATAAACATGATTTATTGTGCCATTATTTTTAGTTTTTATTCATTCCACGACATCCTTTAGAATTCGAGAAAATCTTGTAGACAACCCATGATGTATACTTCTCTTAGCAATAACAAAATATATAAGAATAAAATCAAAGAAATTTTTATTTCATCACAAGATAAGGTAGATATAATTTCGATGTTATGCAAAAAGTTCAATATTCCAAAAATATTACATTCCCCAGACTATGGAATCAGATTATGCGTAAAATCTTTTAACCGCGTCAGAGTTGACCGGTAACGATAACTCTTCCCCATCCATCATTGTGAGAATTAGCATTCCTCCAGAAAAAAATTTCTTCACAACATAGGGACCTTCATAGTTTGGCATCCATTTACCACGATGATCCTTTTGAACAAATATGATCTTTTTAACCACCAAATCTCCTTATCGAAACTCTCGCGGATGAACTTTTTTATCAAATGTCTTTTTCATTCTCTTTTGATATAATTGTCCATGACATACAACGGCTAACCTTTTCTCATCAATGAGATTGAGTTGATCATATCTTGCTTGAACCCACTCGGCTTCTTCTAACTTGGTCTCCATCAATACTCTGAGAGAAGGTATTTTCTCGTTGATGTCCTTATCGAAGTGCGATATCCATGCAAAGCAAACTGTAACATTTCATGCCAATCTTTATAGGTTACCACCATCTTCTGAATTATTTTCTTTATGTTCTTATTAGCCACTTCAACCGCTCCATTCATCTTTGGCCAATAAGGGGAAAAATTATGATGCTTAATCTTGAATTCTTCGCACAATTCTGGCATCATCTGATTGTTCAAATTAGTGGCATTATCAGTGATAATTCTTTCAGGAATTCCATATCTACAAATCAACTCATTCCTTATAAATTTTGTCACCACTTTCCTGGTAACATTAGCATAAGAAGTAGCTTTAACCCATTTGGTGAAATAGTCGATGGCCACCAGTATGAATCGATGTCCATTTGATGCTTTTTGTTCAATAGCTCCAATGACGTCTATACCCCACATGGAAAAAGGCCACGGTGCAGATAAAACATTTAATGCAGTTGGTGATACATTAATGTTATCAGCATATATTTGACATTTCTGACACTTTCTCACATGTTTACAACAATCATTTTCCATTGTCATCCACAAATAACCAGCTCTTAGTATCTTCCTAGCTATAGAATGTCCATTCATGTGCGTTTCGAAAGTTCCTTCATGCACTTCTTGCAATATCAACTCTGCTTCTTTTGCATCCACACACCGAAGGAATACCATATCATGATTTCGTTTATATAAAACATCTCTGTTTAGTACAAAACCAGAGGCTAGCCTTCTTAACATTCTCTTATCATTTTCAGTGGCTAATTCGGGATATTCTCGGCTTTGGAGGTATCGTTTAATATCAAAGTACCATGGCTTGTCATCGACTTCTTCTTCAATGAAATGACAATATACTGGATCTTCGTGGCTTTGCATCTTAATCATTGGTAGATCCTCTTCTTGACTTATCACAAACATGGACGATAAAGTAGCAAGAGCATCAGCTAACTGATTACCTCCCTTGAAATATGATGAAACTTTATATCTTCGAAGTGTTTAATCATTCCTTTGATGTGTGCTTTGTAAGGAATCAACTTTTGATCTCTAGTTTCCCATTCTCCTTTTATCTAATGGATAACTAGTGCTGAATCACCATATACATTCAAACACTTTACTTTCAAATCTATGGCTGCCCGGATCCCCATAGCGCAAGCTTCATATTCTGCTATTTTATTTGTGCAATCAAAACATAGTCTCGTGGTCATTGGCATGTATTGTTTTTTGGGGAGATAAGCACTGCCCCTATACCATGTCCTAATGCATTAGAGGATCCATCAAAGAATAAAGTCCACTTTCCTTCATCATCACTTCTTTCTTTTGTGGCAAACAGGGCCATAATGTCCTCATCTGGGAACTCAGGTTGCATAGGTTGATAATCATTACGGGTTGATGAGCCAAAAATTCTGCTAAAACACTGCCTTTAATAGCTTTTTGTGTGACGTATAAAACATCAAATTCTGGTAACAACATCTACCAACGAGCTATTCTTCCAGTTAGAGCAGATTTTCAAAAATATACTTGATTGGACCCATCATAGATATCAACCATGTTGTATGACTCAACATATACTTCTGGTTTCATTCTTCTCAATCTCTGTTTAATTGGATGACATTCTGGTTTAAGTGGTAACCGGTGTTGTACAATTTCGGGGTCTAGACCAGGCATATCTTCGTACGACTAGGCAAATATATCTTTAAACTCTTTCAAAAGAGCATATAGTTGTTGTCTCATTTCTCCCGTCAAACCAACTCCAATTTTGACTTTCTTTTCTTCCCCCTCATTTCCCAAATTAATCACTTCAACCTTTTCTTGATGCGGTTTTATTTCTCTTGCCTCCTGTTCTCCTAATCTCAACAATTCTGGAGAGGGATTACAATTTTCTTCATAATCATCATTTTCCGTACTAACATCGGGGTCCGTGAAATTTGGATACGAAATATTCGAATAATTATTTTCAAAACAATCATCGTCATCTCTGCATTATTCAATTTTTATGGAAATAAATAAACAAAACAGAAATTTGAATGAAAACGTAAACTTTTATTGATACTGAGACATTGTTATTGCTAAAAGAAAATACCACAACGAGAAATAAACTGTTCAAAACCAAACAAAGATTTCTTTTCCTAAAGCATTACATTTCATCACATGTAAACACCATGGGTATGTCTACAGATTCCCAATTGCCAATTTGTTCATCAGGAAGACAAGGGTGCATAAGATTGAAGCTCTGATCTCCATGCCTCTGCTCAATTGCTGCCACTTGATCAACATTGATCCATCCGACGCTGTAGAAACTCTGATCTAGGCTGCACATGGGAATTTCTTTCGTCCTCGGTTCCCGACCTTCTATCTTGGCTCGGCTTCTTTCAATTCTTTCCTAGATGATTCTCCTTCGATCAACATGAGTAGGTTTATATCTCAAACCATACCGCCCTTTGTTTTCAACCAACTTCAGTGGCATTGCAGACCCTCTATTATTTTTGCCCAAACCATTACCATACTTATACCCTCTTTCATCATAGTCTTGGCCATCATCAAAGATGCGTTAGACAAACATGGATTCACCTTAAAGGGTTCTACATAGGTTGTGCTAACAATCTCCAAAGCCTGAAAGAGGTTTCCAAAGCTTCTTCTGCAACTTAAATATAGGAGTGGATGTGGATCCACATACTACCAAGTCCTCCTTCCGAGAAACTATAATTAATTTATCATTAATTACAAATTTTAGATTCTGATGTAAAGTAGATGGTACTACCCCAGCCGTGTGTATCTAAGGCCTTCCTAGCAGGCAGCTGTATGCTGGTAATATGTCCATTACTTAGAATACAATTTGGAAAGTGTATGGACCGACTTGTACTGATAGTTCTACCTCCCCTATAACTTTTCTTTTGCTGCCATCAAAAGCTCTCACCACCGTGGTATTGGGACATAGATGAATCCCATCACTAGGCAATTTGTTCAATATGGTTTTCGGCATTACGTTCAGAGATGAACCATAATCGACTAGCACACGTGATAAAAAGTAATCCATGTAGTTGACCGAAATATGAAGAGCTTTATTATGGCCTCTACCTTCTGAAGGTATTTCATCCTCAGTAAAAGTTAAGTAATTGTTAGTAGTGATGTGGCTAACAATCCCTTCAAATTTATCCAAGGAGAGATCTTGTTCCACATGAGCTCCACTAAATAACTTCATTAATTATTAGCACCAATGCTCAGCTTGTGATTTGATGAAGTCAATAAAGACCATAGCTTGCTAAAGTTCTGATGGATTGAATCTGGACTATGTTAGACCAATGCCTAGCACGTGAGTGATCAAGACAACTTCATGAAGAATCTGTTGGATCCAACTTGGACCAGAATGTTCAAGTGGATGACTTTGAGCCAACATGAAGATGGTTGGGTGATTTGGTCTTAGGTCCTTAATTGGGTTTGTGTGTTGGCTTAGTTCTTAATCATTAGTGGCATGGTTCATCACTCATGGAGTGCTAAGAGATTCACAAATATTTTTATTAAAACTGGTTTTAAGAAAAATAGCCCAAACCGATTTTTGCCAAAAAAGAGTTTTCAATCAATTGGATTTTTAAAACAATCGATTGAAGGTGACAATTATTTCTGTTACTACTGGAATCTTTGACTGAGTCAACTAACGCTCAATTCAATCGATTGAATGGTTTGTTCAATTAATTAAACCAGTGACAGCTAAGTTGTTTTAAATCAGAATTGACTATAAAAAGGAATTGTCTCTATCATTTTCATAACTTTGATATTTCTGAAATATACTTTTGAGAATTCTTAAGAGAGATCACAAGCGCCCTTTTTGTGCAAACTATTTTTGAATTGATTTTCACACAAGAAATCATAAATATCGTGAATCTTGAAGCACTTCTTGAGTGAGGATCAACTGCTTTGGTTATGGACCAGAGCTAAGTCTTCCATACCTGATCTCAATCCATTTTGTATTGTGTACAGTGTGGTTGATTGACTTGAACTGTATTCTATTCTTATTGTATTCAATTACTGGAAGTGTAATTGGGCAGTGCACTGGGTTGTTGTATAGGTGTAACACGAGCTGAAGGGTTCAGTGTGGTGGGTTTACTACTGGGAGTAGTAACTACTGCGGGGAGCAGTGTGTAACTTGCTGGGAGCAAGGGTGTAAAACTGATCTTGGATCATTTTAGTGGAAATCTTTGCTGGTTTGGCAAAGGACTGGACGTAGCCCTTGTGGAAGGGTGAACTAGGATAAAAATTATGTGTTCTTGCTTTTCTCCCTACTCTTCTTGATTGCTTTTATTCAACTATTGTTATCATTTAAATTGACTGGATTAATACTAATCATCTTGTTGATTGTATTCTGATTCTTGAAGAATTCAATAAACTATTTGATTGAATCTGTAATACTTCTGCTTTATATTCTGAACATTTGTTTATTGAATTGTTTATTGGACAGTCCAGAACTGTGCAGTTAATTGATTTTATAATGATAAATCATTCTCATACTTAAATCACTTTCCAGTTTTACGAAAATTTTTAAAGTTCAATTCAGCCCCCCTCTTGAACTCGGTCCAACCTATTTTTTACAATTGGCATCAGAGCTAGGATCTTGAATCCTAGTCAAGATATTGATCCATGGTCGAGAATAAGTTACCATTTGCTGAAGGTGCTTCTATTAATAGACCACCCTATTTTCGGGTGTAAACTATCAATTTTGGAAAGTGAGAATGAAGATCTTCATTGAATCAATTGACCGTGGCATCTGGAATGCCATAGTAAATGATCCATTCATTCCTATACATGTTGTTGATGGTGTGCAGGTTGCAAAACCCTTTGATGAGTTGACTGATCTTGAAAATAAAAAGATGCAGTATGATTGTGTTGCTAAGAACATAATAACTTTTGCATTAAATCTGGATGAATTCTTTAGGGTGTCACAATGTAGTTCCACCAAAGAAATGTGGGACATTCTTGAAGTCACACATGAAGGACCCACAAATGTGAAGAGAGCACGCAAACATGTGTTGATTCTAGAGTATGAAGTATTCAGGATGCAACTGGGAGAGACAATAGCAGATGTCTAAAAGAGGTTTACGCACATAGTCAATCATCTAATTGGACTGGGGAAGCAGTTTGACAAAGAAGAGCTTAATATCAAGATTTTGAACTGCTTGGACAGAAGCTGGGAGTCTAAGGTCACGACATTTCAGAAACTGGAGACTTGACAACACTTACAACTGCAACGCTGTTTGGCAAACTGAGGGAACATGAACTGGAGATGATCATGCTAAAAGAAATGGAAACAGTGGACAAAAAGACCAAGAGCCTAACACTCAAAACTAGAACTGCTATTCAGGAATCAACTGATGAAAGTTCAGGAGACTGTAGTGAATCTGAGAACCTCAATCTGTTGACAAGAAAGTTTCAGAAATTCATAAAGATGAAGAGCAGATTGAAGAATCAACAAGGTAAAAGAGGTAAAAATAAATCTGATTCTGGTTCAACTAAATTTGTGTGCTTTGGTTGTGGAAAATAGGGATATATTAAAGCTGAGTGTCCAAGCATTGCAACTAAAGACAAAGCACCAGAAAAGAAGAACAATAAATCTGGAAAAACTAGACATGCTTATATAGCTTGGGAGGACAATGCTACATCGTCTAGCTATTCTTCAGAAGAAGAGATTGATGTCAATCTGTGTCTGATGGCTGGAAGAGATTCTGAAGTAAGTAGTACTGAATCCAGTGTTTCATTTAATAGTACCAACTACAACACACTTCTTCATGCATTTCAAGAAACACATGAAGAAGCTAACAAGTTAGCTCTTTCCAATAGTAAATTGAAAGGTATGAACAACTGGCTGGAAAATAGAGTTAAGCAATTGGAGGATGAGTTGCTTAAATCAAAAGATGATTTTGAAAATTTAGAAAAGTAGTTAAATTCTACACACTCCAGCAAACTTAACTCTAACAAACCAATTGATTGTGAAAATTGTGCAGTTTTGCAAAGCAAGGTGAGTTATTTGATTTCTACTGCTTCTAAACTTTCTATGGGGACAACTAACCTGAATGGACTTTTGGGATCACAAAATTGTGTTTTTGAAAAGGCTGGCATTGATTATCAAGTTGGTCCCGAAGGAAAGAAAAAATTGTTTAACAATTTTTTTAAAGGTTCTGAATCATAGTCTTCACAATCTACTGCCTGCTTCTACTATATGGAAAAGGGCCACTCTGTTAGAAATTGTAGGATTAGGAAATTTAGTGTGCCAAAAGGATTAGTTAGGTGGGTGCCTAAAAGCACATCTAACACTACTGGACCCAAGTTTAACAAGGTACCAAATCCTTAAACTCAATCTGTTTTGCAGGAACAGTCAACATCCAGTAAACTGATGTAGTATCTGGACAGTGGATGCTCAAAGCACATGACAGGAGATGCTTCACAATTAATTAACTTGAAATGGAAACCAATAGGATTTGTCACCTATGGAGACAACAATCGAGGAAGGATCCTTGGTGTTGGTGATATAGGAAGCAAGAATAAAGTGATCATAAAGGATGTGTTGCTGGTAGAAGGCCTGAAATATAGTCTGTTGAGTATCACTCAGTTGTGTGATCGTGGATACAAGATCACATTTGAACCATAGCAATGCATTATAGCAAACTCAGAATCTACTAAAATGGTTCTTGTAGGTAAAAGAGTAAGTAATGTTTATATGCTTAATGTCTCAAGCATCATCCCTAGTATGAACTGTTTATTATCTTGAGATGATGAATCTTGGTTGTGGCATAGGAGACTTGCACAGATTCACATGCATCATCTAAATAGGATTGCATCTAAGGATCTTGTAATTGGTCTCCCTAATCTTAAGTTTGAGAGGAACAAACTGTGTGAAGCATGCCAAAAGGGTATGCAAACTAAAAGCTCTTTCAAACCGATTAATGTTGTTTCAACAACTAGACCACTTGAGCTGCTTCACATGGATTTATTTGGTCCCTCAAGAACCAAAAGCCTAGGTGGTAATTACTATGGTATAGTAATTGTAGATGATTACTCACGGTTTACATGGACTTTATTCATTGCCACTAAAGATAATGCTTATCTTGCTTTTAAGAAATTTGCCAAAGTGATTCAAAATGAGAAAGGATGTAGGATTTCTACTATTAAATTAGATCATGGGGGCGAATTTCAAAATGAAAGATTTGATAAATTCTGTGAGAAGCAAGGAATCAAGTACAACTTTTCTGCACCGAGAACTCCATAGCAGAATGGAGTGGTGGCGAAAAAGAATACATCATTGGAGGAGTTGGCCAGGACGCTGCTGAATGTAACAGATTTGCCTAAATACTTCTAAGCTGATGCAGTTAGTACAGCATGCTATGTATTGAATAGAGTATTCATTCGGCTAATCTTGAAGAAGACCCCCTATGAGCTATTTAAAGGTAGATAGCCTAACATTTCCCATTTAAAAGTTTTTGGATGTAAATGTTTCATTTTAAACAATGGGAAAAATAACTTGGGCAAATTTGATTCAAAAGCGAATGAGGGTATCTTTCTTGGTTATTCACTGCATAGTTATGCATATAGAGTGTATAATAGGAGAACAATGGTTGTAGAAGAATCCAAGCATGTTGCATTTGATGAAACTGACAACAAGGTGCAGGAAAGCATTAAGATTACTGCAGATGATGATGAACCAGTGAATCAAAAGATTGTCAGATCAACTAGTTAAATCAGAAAAAGACAATCAATCGGATGAAGTTCAATCGATTGAACCACAAGATCAACCGATTGAATCTGGCACTGGAGCAGCAACAATGAGTACTGGACTGCCTAGAGAATGAAGGGTTCCTAGGAATCTATCACTAGACAATATCATTGGTCAGGTACAGAAGGGAGTAACTACTAGAAGATCCATGAACCATTTCTGTGAACATATGGCCTTTGTGTCACAAGTTGAACCCAAGTCAGTGAGTGAAGCTCTAGAAGACAGCAACTAGATTGTCAACACCCAATTTCGTCCGGGCAAATAAAATTATTTCAAAATATAAAACAATATAAAATAAAAATAAAAATGTGTGTTATTATTTAAATAAAACAGAGTTTTGGTTTCATTCTATTTTATGAATAAAGTTAAAATAAAATTCGTAAAAAAGGAAAAAAAAATAAAGAAAATCAGTCTATTAAAAATTTGTTAAATAAAAATTGTCATTAAAGTGTTGTCATGTCACATCCTCTCTTTGCTTGCCTTTTCTGATGCCCATTAATGATACAAAAATTAATTGAAAATAAATTTTAAAAAATTTAAAAAGGCTAGAAATTTGAATAGTTGATTTGATTATTATTCTGATTAATTGCAAACAATTTTCTGCTTAATAGTGATTAAATGCTGATGATTTTTAATTAAATGCTGATTGTCTAATAATTGATGCATTTTCTTTTTGAATTGTTATGCTCATCCTTTTTATTTTACAGGCTCCATTTGATTAATTTTCTAAAATAGTAATTAGATAATTTGTTTATTTTTCGAAAAGTAGAAAAAAATAATGATAATAAATATATATTTCAAAATAATAATAATATTAAAATAAAATAAAAAAGGTTTAAGTATCTATTTCTTGTGTTGTGTTATTTAGGTTGCTTTCAATAAATGTAAAAATGGAAAAAACAATAAAGAAAAAAACGAATTAAAAAAATAATAATAAAATGTTTCAGCCACATTACCTCCAATATTTCTCATTTATTCCCCATATTTATTTATTTTTGAATTTGATTATATGTATGGGAGGTTATGATGCCATAACAGCTATAATGGTACAATTCTGCCCATTTTTCAGTTTGGGTTCGTCCTTGGGATTTAACAGTCAGTTAGTGTCATAAGTGGGGATAATTAGGAATTAATATTTGAATCTGAATTAAAAGAGAATAATCAATTGGCAGTTCACAAATTATAATTAAGTGAAAATAATTAGGAATTAAGGGATTTAAAATTTGAATTAAGAGTGGGCTGACTAGAATTAGTATAAATATGTATAGTGAGCAAGTGGATACACGCGGAAAAAACACGAGAAATACTAGAAAGGGTCTTGAATATTAGTGAGTATATCGTTTGGAGGTGAGAGTTCAGAGAAGAAGGGAACGTGCTTTTGGAGGATCTTCAACTGATACGTTCTATTTACTCTGTGTTATATACTTATCACATACATGTGGTTGCTCTGTTTGATGGTTATTATGATATCCTGAGGTTCATCCCTTGTCTCTTTGATTTTAAAATAAAATAAAATAAAATAATAATAATAATAAATTATAAAACATTTTCCAATTTTCAAGGAACGAACCAAATGCTTTCTAAAATTTAATAAATTAATAGTTCTTGAAAATATATCAAAAATATAATTTTTCAAAACAAAAAAGGAAAAAAGTTTCAAAACAACCATAAAATAATAAAGATAAAACATCTTCAAAAATAATAAAAATGAGATAAATATAAAAACATGTCTTTTCGATAATAAACATAAAAAACATTTTTTTTACAAAAATAAGGTAATAGAAACATATTTTTCGAAAATAAAATATAAAGACAATTTAAAAATAAAATAAAAGAAAAAGTTTATTTTTAGTATAAAAAATAGTTATTTCTTTTCCAAAATAATGAATAAAAAATTAAAAAGGATATGTTTTTAAAATATAAAAACAATTTCTTTAAGATAATAAAAATCAATTCCTTTCTCAAATTAAAATAAAAATAGTTTTTTTAATAAACATTTTTAAATATAAAAAGAAACAGTCTTGTCCCGAATTTCCTTTAAATAAACAATTATCAAGAAAAAAAATAATAAAATAGAAAATAATTAAAATATTATATAAAATAAATTGCCAAAAATAAAAGAAAATATTCGTAAGCTAAAAAATATCAAACGTCATCAACAAATTTTTAAAATAGAACTACGTGTACCCTGATTTTCTATCATGTATAGAGATACGTAGGACCAAGGTTAAACCTTGTCGGGTCCAAATAAATAAAGAAATATATATGTTTGTTTGTTTTATTTTTGTTTGATATTTTTATTCGTCTAATTATTATTTATTGTTATGATTTTTATAAGCATGTTTTTTTGTTTGTTTTTTTTATATATTTGTTTGTTTTATCTTTAGTCTTATTATTATTGTTATTATTTGGGAAAAAAATGATATTTTTAAAACCACACTTATTTTTGTTCATTTGATTAATGGTACCGTCTTAGGACGGGCGTTGTGGGGTGCTAATACCTTCCCCACACGTACCCTTACTTTGGTTTGCAGACTATTTCATTTTTATTTGGTTTTTCTATGGTTTTCCATAATAAACTATAGTGGCGACTCCATTATCAATTTAAACATTTTTAAATAAGTTTGTGATCGCCCCGTTGTGATCCGGTTGCGACATGGATAAATGTCATGCATGAGGAACTGAATCAGTCTGCGAGAAATGAGGTCTAAACACTTGTTCCTAGATCAAAGGAGATGAATGTGATTGGAACGAAGTGGGTTTTCAAGAACAAGATAGATGAACAAGGTGTCATTGTAAGGAACAAGGCGCAACTTGTGGAAAAAGGATATAACCAGGAAGAAGGCATCGATTTTGGTGAAACCTATGCACCAATAGCTAGATTGAAAGCAATTAGATTGCTACTAGCATATGCTTGCATGAAGGGGTTCAGATTACATCAAATGGTTGTCAAAAGAGCTTTCTTGAACGGGTACATTGATGAAGAGGTCTATGTGAGCCAACCCCCTGGATTTGAAGATCATAACAATCCAGATTACGTTTTCAAGCTCTAGAAGGCCTTGTATGGGTTAAAGCAAACACCTCGACAGTGGTATGAGAGGTTGAGTAATTTCTTGCTTTCTCAAGGCTATAAGAGAGGGAAAACATATAAGACCTTGTTTATTAAGAATTCATGCAATGATATAATACTTGTTCAAGTTTATGTTGATGACATTATTTTTGGCTCAACTAATGAAAGTTTATGTGAGCAGTTTGTGGCTGCTATGCAAGGAGAATTTGAGATGTCCATGATGGGGAAGCTCAATTTCTTCCTAGGCTTGCAGGTTAAACAAGTTGAACATGGCATATTTCTTTGTCAAGCAAAGTATTTCAGGGAATTATTGAAGAAATTTAATATGGAAAAACGCAAGGAAAAACGCACTGGATGCTATTTAGATGCTGATGAAACTGGAGCTAATGTGGATCAGACTAAGTTCAGACAATTAATTGGATCACTTTTGTATCTGACAGCAAGTAGACCAAACATCATGTTCAGTGTGTGTTTATGTGCCAGATTTCAAGCTAAACAAAAGGAATCACACTATGTGGCAGCCAAAAGAATTTTGAAGTATCTCAAGGGAACTACTGAAGTTGGTCTATGGTATCCAAGTGAGGTAACTTTAAATCTTGTTGGATATTCTGATTCTGACTTTGCAGGTTGCAAATTAGATAGGAAAAGCACTAGTGGAACATGTCACTTGCTGGGATCCAGTTTGATATCTTGGCATAGCAAGAAGCAAGCCTGTGTTGCATTGTCTACAGCTGAAGTAGAATACATAGTTGTTGTGCTCAAACCATCTGGATAAAACATCATTAATTAAGAATCAACATATTGAGTAGTTTGATTGATGTGTAGACAAAATATGTGTATATGACTACACCAGAAGAAATGCTTCTTAGGAAGGCAATGGAATCTAGACAGTGGAGATGTTGCGCAATGAAGTACATGAAAAGGATCAAGAATCAATTCAGAACTGATCAACTATAGTCAACAGAATCAGCATTGTATGGGAATCATTGCAGCTAAAGAATAAGGACAAGGTTGTAACCTGCTCCTAGTCAAGGGACACGACTGGTCAATGTTCAACAAAATGTGACACACCTGCATGTGGGACGAGCATGCTTAAAAAGAAGAATCTTCACAGTGCCACGTGTCACAGATTAGTTCGTGGTCTTCTGGTCAAAAAGCAGTTTAGAATATTCTCTGGAGATAAGTACAATCAGTCTTTACTGTGCAATAAAATATGTGCATGCATTTGTTGTGTTCTGCAGTGTTCAGTATTTTGTTTGTTTGTGCACTAGAGTTTCCCTAAATTGGAATAGGTCCTGCATTCATTTGCACACACCTTACACTACTCATCGTGTGTGAACACTAACTCTCTCGAATCCATTGAGCATTCTGCCCTTGCCTTCAACCAAACCATGGCCTCCTCCTCAGCATCTAGAAAGAGAACAAAGAAAGTCATGGTGAAACAAGTTGAACAACATGAATCCGATGACAATAATGAATCTGGCTTCCTTGCTAGATGGTTTGATGGGAACATGGAAGGTATCAACGAGTATCACAGGGAGTTTAGCCGAAAAGCTTTTGTCAACCCTAAATTCCTAAGGATGGAGTTCCTTAAAAATGAAAATCTGAATCAAGTGGCTGATCTCCTCAAGTGTCAAAGGCTTGAGCGCTTTGTCAAGCTGTCCAGGAATATCTATCCGGACTTGGTGAAGGTATTCCTTACCAATATGTGGATAGATGAGGGTGTCATTTATTCACAAGTGAAAGGTGTGGACATGGCTATCACGGATGAAGTATGGCTCTCGGTGGCTAGCTTAAGAGATGCTGGAACAATTGTGAGCAGAGCAAACGTGGCAGATCTGGGTGGATTTGACAAGGTCCAATTATTCAAGGCATGTCTGAGGAACCCCAATAGTTCCATAAGGAGCTATTCAGTGGGAGGGCTTTCTATAATCCCAAGACTGGTAGCTTATATTGTCATCTGCCTACTTACACCTAGAGGATTTAATCATGTTGTGCTTACTGAAGATGACCTGATCCTGATGTACTGCCTGATCAATAAGATAAAGGTAAATTGGATAAGTGTTATTAAGAAGCAGTTATTCCGCATTAGGAAGAAGCCATAGTTTCGAATCCCTTATGTTGTTCTGCTCTTTATTGAGTATTATGAGGTTAATGTGGAAAATGAGCTTGTTGAAGAGGTCAAAGCTCATAGTGAGGTCACAGTGGCCACATTGAACAAAATCTGGTTGAAGAATGTCAATGAAAATAGTGGATTTGCAAGGCCAGTGTTGAAGAAGATGAGATGGATGATGCTGGTGTTGGAACAAGCGCAACTGCTGAACAATTTACTGGAGAAGATCTAGGGACTTGAGAACAATCTTACTCTAGCTTTGAACAAATGATGATCAATCAACTGAACAACATTGAATCCAATCAAAGGTCTCATCATGAGTATTTTGAAACCCATTTCCAAAACCTAGAAGAGCGTGTTGTTGACATCCAAGGCAAGTTGGGGCAAATATTCTATGGGCCAGATGATTAGTGTGCACACTACATGTTTTGTGTTAATCCCTTCCATTTGATGAACTTAATGGAGGATAATTGTGTGTGTTTCATGTGTCTTTTGTGTGTCTGCCCTGTATGTTTTGAAGTCTGTTGTTTTGCATATGTTTCATTTGGTTTGCTTAAGTTTAGTTCTGCTTAGTATGTACTAAGCTTGGGTTAATTGAATATTTGTTGGGTTTGTGCCAGCACCTGCAACTTAGTTATGTTTCTAGTTTGTTGATGTTTTCTTAATCATGTTCTATGTCCTTTGATGTATTTGGCAACCTGCTATGATGATTGACCTCTACGGTTCAACGTATATTAATGAAATGTCTGCCTTATGTTATTAATCTCTTTATATGTTTTTAAGGGACATCCAAGTATGGGGGAGTAAAACATCTTGATCTGAACAAACTGAGTCTGGATACAGGAAGAAATTTAATTAACTGCATTTTAGCTAAATCAGTTGATTTGATATTTTTTGCTCTGAACCTATTAGACCTTATAATACTAATAAACTGTTTGAGTGAAAAGACAAGTATTTCAGGTTCAGACTGTTAAACTCAACACACATCAGGTTGCCTTCATCAAATTGGGGGAGATTGTTAGCACCAATGCTAAACATGTGATTTGATGAAGTCAATAAAGACCATAGCTTGCTGAAGTTCTGATGGATTGAATATGGACTATGTTAGACCAATGCCTAGCATGTGAGTGATCAAGACAACTTCATGAAGAATCTGTTGGAACCAACCTGGACCAGAATGTTCAAGTGGATGACTTTGAGCTAACATGAAGATGGTTGGGTGATTCGGTTTTAGGTCCTTAACTGGGTTTGTGTGTTGGCTTAGTTCTTAATCATTAGTGGCATGGTTCATCACTCATGGGGTGCTAAGAGATTCACAAATATTTTTATTAAAACTGGTTTTAAGAAAAATAGCCCAAAAACTGATTTTTGCTAAAAAAGATTTTTCAATCAATTGAATTTTTAAAACAATCGATTGAAGGTGACAGTTATTTCTGTTACTACTGGAATCTTTGACTGAGTCAACTAACGCTCAATTCAATCGATTGAATGGTTTGTTCAATTAATTAAACCAGTGACAACTAAGTTGTTTTAAATCAGAATTGACTATTAAAAGGAATTATCTCTATCATTTTCATAGCTTTGAGATTTCTGAAATATACTTTTGAGAATTCCTAAGAGAGATCACAAGCGTCCTTTTTGTGCAAACTGTTTTTTAATTGATTTTCACACAAGAAATCATAAATATCGTGAATCTTGAAGCACTTCTTGAGTGAGGATCAACTGCTTTGGTTCTGGACCAGAGCTAAGTCTTCCATACTCGATCTCAATCCATTTTGTATTGTGTACAGTGTGGTTGATTGATTTGAATTGTATTCTCTTCTTATTGTATTCAATTACTGGAAGTGTAATTGGGTAGTGCATTGGGTTTTTGTACTGGTGTAACACCAACTGAAGGGTTCAATGTGGTGGGTTTACTGCTGGGAGTAGTAAGTACTGCGGGGAGCAGTGTGTAGCTTGCTGGGAGCAAGGGTGTAAAACTGATCTTGGATCATTTTAGTGGAAATCTTTGCCAGTTTGGCAAAGGACTGGACGTAGCCCTTGTGGAAGGGTGAACCAGGATAAAAATTATGTGTTCTTGTTTTTCTCCCTATTTTTTTTTATTGCTTTTATTCAACTGTTGTTATCATTTAAATTGACTGGATTAAAATCTAATCATCTTGTTGATTGTATTCTGATTCTTAAAGAATTCAGTAAATTGTTTGATTGAATCTATAATACTTCCGCTGTATATTCTGAACATCTGTTTACTGAATTGTTTACTGGACAGTCCAGAACTGTGTATTTAATTGATTTTATAAAGATAATTCATTCTCATTCTTAAATCACTTTCCAGTTTTGAAAATTTTTAAAGTTCAATTCACTCCCCTCTTAACTCGGTCCAACCTATTTTTTACATTAATAACTTCCGATGAGAAGTTGAATGCATTAACAATTCTAACAAAGATACCCTTGCAGGCATCCGGTTTAATTGATCCACCACTTTGTACTCACTTTGCTAGATGAACTTCAGAAACTCAGAACCATCCTCATCAGTAATCTCCTTTCTCTCCCTCTCTTCAGGTTCTGAATTAGCTTGCATAACTTTTCCTTTCAAATATGATTTTCCTTTTTCCATATGAATTTATTCTTTATTCTTTTCATAGCTTTTTTCACCTTTTAAGTCAAGATGAGTGAAAAGACGCCCTCTCAAAGTCATACCCCATATTCCAAAGATGTTATCAATCATTACCTTGCCCTGCTCAACTGCTTCTTCTTTTTGCTCTCCTTGAACGATACTAATACCATATTTCCAAGGAACAACTTCATCATTCTTATATGAGAAAGATGATGGTGTTTGAATCACTAAAGGGTGTGGCCCTGAAGGTATGGAAGTGGTGGCCTTGGTAAATTGTATCACCAATGGTTTAGGCCTATGGGGAATCCACTCTTCTCCAGTAAACACTTCACCTTCTTTCCTTTGATGATTGACCTGTAGAACATGTTTGTCTATCAAGTCTTGTACAAAATCTTTAAACTTAGCACACTCATCAATGGAATGTTTGGTGTAAGCGTGGAAACCACATTTATCTCCGGACTTGTATTCATATTGGAATAAACCAACCTGACAAATTGCTCTAAAATCCTCATTCATAGGTTTCTTCATTTCAGTTACACTTCTAACAAATCTTAGATCTTGTTCCTCTATGACAACATTAACCGTGGAGTTTGTATGTCCAGACAAAGGGTTTTCTTCAACACTTGGCTTTTTCTCCTGAAAGGTAAGTCATCCTGAGTCAAGCAAAGATTGCACTTTATATTTGAGAGCTTGACAATTCTCAGTTGAATAACCAATCTCTCTACTATGATATTCACATTTGGCATTGGTGTCAAAATATCTAGGATATGGTGGTTGTACAACCTTTGTTGGACATAAGGCTACTTGTGCATTTTTGAGCAAATCAGGCAACAACTCTATGTAGGTCATTGGGATAGGAGTAAAATTCACAACTCTATCTCCCGAATTATTACTCTTCTAGCCATAGCCTTGACTTTTTTCTTGATTAAGATTATGACCTCCAATTGTAGGCTTAAAAACATTATTAGGTGTGAATGGAGGTCGGTATGCAGCTGGTGACCTAGGAGCACTCTGAGAATAGCTCGACATAGCACTTGTAGCATATGCAGATGAAGGTCTGTAATTAGGGCGATATTGTCGTTGATATCCTCCCCAATAAGGCGTGGCAGAAGCTGCTTGAACCTCTCCCTCTTTCTTCTTGTTGGGATTGAACCTAGATTTTTTAGCATTGGTGGTTGCAGACGAGCCTTGTGTTGTTTTTCCACTTTTCAATCTATGTTCAATCCTTTCCCCAATAATGACAATATCAGAGAAATTAGAGGAAATGCTTCCGAGCATATGCTCATAGAAAGGAGTTTGTAATGTTTTTATGAACATGGTGGTCATTTCTTTCTCCTGTAGTGGAGGTTCAACTTGGGTAGCAAGCTCTCTCCATCTCTGCGTTTACTCTTTGAAAGTTTCAGAACTCTTATTCATCATGTTTTGCAATTGCATTCTATTAGGAGCCATATCCATATTGTACTTGTATTGCTTAAGAAAAGCGTCTACAAGATCTTTCCAAGAACGTACCCTAGTTGGTTCCAGATGCATATACTAGTTCAGAGCCATTCTTGCTAGACTATCCTGAAAAATGTGCATCAGTAGCTTTTCATCGTGAGCATGAGCGACCATCTTTCGACAATACATGGTCAGATGGCTCTTTGGACAAGTTGCTCCCTTATATTTTTCGAACTATGACACTTTAAATTTGGGAGGGATCATAACATCAGGGACTAAACATGGTCCAACGACATCTCCAAATTCACGGGCAGTGGCTCCTTGAATCACTTTGAGTCTTTCCTCTAAAAATTCAAGCTTGTCCTTGGTCTTGTCGGCATTAATCAATACGTTTTGAATATCTTCAGGAATATTGTCCTTTGCCGAAGATGGTTCACCAGTAAGAATTTGTAAGACTTGTGGCTGGGTAGTAGAAGGAATTTTGTTAATTACTACATTTTCGCCACGCCTAGGTGGTACTTGTGTGAATTCAGGTTGACCTCTGGCACTAGCAGCGTTAACATCTTGTGGTATAGTTTCTTCTTCCATACCTTCCTCATATGGTGGTTCATAGTTCAGGGGCAAGCCATACAGAGGGAAATCTTAATTTGTTTGATTTCCTTGATTAAGATTTTGTGTCTGTAATGTTCCTTGTTGAAAACTAAGAGGATGTGAAGACTGAGCTCCTTCATTTCTGGTAAGAGCTTCATGTTTTCTATTTAGGATTGTTAGAGCTTCGAGAATCTGACTCATTTGATCCTTTAAACCATGAATTTGACTCATCTGATCCTTTAGATCATTGATATCACTTTTCATTGCTTTCATTGTTTCTTGCGTTTGCTCCCAGTCTTCCATATTTTGTCGATTGGCGCGAGTCTTATATGGGTGTCATGCAAATTTTGCCGTTATTGCTTTTCTGTTGGATTTTATTTGTTTTAATGAATTAATTAGATGACAATGCAAAAATGAATGTAAATGATATGAAGAATAAAAATGATGGATGCAATTTAAACAGTGATTATGAAAATTGTACACCCATTTCATGAAAACTAAACTTGCAATTTTATTAATGAGAATCGAAATTGTTTGACATCATAGAACAATTAATCAGAACAAACAGAATACAATCATTTCTTGACACGAGCCATTATATTTTTCATCTCATCCACTAGGAATTTACAACGATTCAGAAAGTTCTGGACTTTTTCTGGAAGATTGAAAAACATCAATGATATATCAGCCTCGCGCAGCATTCTTGGCACCTCATCAATAGCTCCATTGGCTAGAGCAGCCAATTGTGAGAAATGCGTCTTCCAGTGAATTTGACTTCCTCTTACTCAACAATGTGATTCTGCAAATGAGTCACCATAATCTTGTGCTTCTCTTCTGTCTCCATTCATTGCTCATCCTTCATCCTTTCTTCATATTCTGCCATTATTTCTTTCATCCGTGATTCAGTGCTGTTAAACCAGACCTGAAGATCATATAGCTCCTTTAACACCTTTTGCCTATCTTGTCTGACTCCATCATAAGATTCCTTCCATTGGCGCTCAGAAAGCAAAGTCTTGTCCCATTCTCTAACTCTAGAGGCTAACTCAGCTTTGACAGCAATCAGATCTTGAGTTATCTTCGTGATATAATTTTCATCCACCTTCTGTTGTTTTACTAATCTCTCATTCACCTTTGTCTTTTCTTAACGCTCTACCTTGACATTGGTATAGTTCTGTCGAAGGCTTTGCAAATCATCACTCAATGCGATATTCTTTCTCTTCAGCCTTTCAACTTCTTCCTTCAATTTCTTCACTTCTTCACAATCAACATCAGGCACAGATTTTTCCACAGGATTACGAGAAATTAGCTTAAAAGGCAATTTAACCTCCTCTACTCTATCTACCATCCATTGCTGATATGAGATTTCTTTGCTTATTACCCATGGCCTCATATCTCTTTCCGTGCGGAATATATCCTTCTAGGCACTATGAATTTGGCGCAATGTTTCAGTGACAGATCCATCCTTATAGTGACACAAGTGCAATTAAAGCAGTAGGTGTGGGTACTCCCCGGATCGGATAGCCAAACTGTCTCTGAGCCAAGACTGGATTATAGTTAATGCATCCTTTGGTCCCTATGAGAGGCACATTAGGAAAATTAGCACAGCTATAGATGAGACTCGTTCTTTGTTGTCAAGATGGTTGCCATAATATTTTCTTTTGATTTAAACCAGCAAAATATTGACCCCATTCTTTACCACTTTTCATCTCTCGTTTCCTCCGAGTCACCAGCTTTATCTGGCACCTAATCCTTATCACATTATCACCAATGTGAGCCATCATCCAAATATACTGAGCAGGCACACAACAGGGTAGCTTTCTCATATTTCTCTCATGACACAAATCCGAAGCTAAGTAAGTGTCAGCCAAAATTGTCGTAACTAGATTTTCAGATCTTGTTTTAACAACAACAAAGATATCTATTACAGAAGATATGCCTCCAATAATCTTTGGGAAAACCCTTTGGCACCTCTTATAGCAGTCAGTCAGTCACTCAACTCATCCTGTGATATTTTAGTGATGGACGATAGTGTCAAAATAGAAGCATGCTGCTCCAAGTGCCTGTAAGGAACTCTACCATTCAAAGATATGTCCAGGATCTGCTCGTACTCCTCAATAGTAGGCACCAAATGAAAGTCTTGGAATGTGAAGCATCTCAATGATGAGTTATAATAATGAGCAAGTGCAGTGATGACAGGTATTTGAACCTCTAGTTCTAACAACCCCAACAGATTTCCATACTTCTTTATGAAAACTCCTCTATGTATAGCTTTAAGCTTCCTCCCCAACTCTCGGAGACTCGACAGATTATTTTCTATTGTTCTGATCCTCAACTTCCTCTTCAGGTTGAGAGATTCTGATTCCCTTTCAACTTCAATTTAGATCTAATTTCCATGTTCTGTTTAAACTTCACTATTTAAAATAAAATAATGATGCATGAGATCATATGTTACAATATGCATGCTATGCAACAAAACAAAACACAGATTATTTCCATAAGTTCCACATTCTCCATTTATAACACATAATCATCCATTATTCAACATCATTCCATCTTCCCTCAATCTTCCCTCAATAGATAATTGAAATGTTGGCGAGCGGTTGTAGTACTTGATTATCTCCCTTAGTGCCCTAAACAAATCGGCAACATAACACCTAAGGGTTCTAAGATCTTTACATGCATCCTCACAAAGGTAGGTTCCCTATTTCCTAAAGGTATAAAGGTCACCAGAGTTATGGCCCTCATTTATCACCTTATTCAAAGTTGTTGGTAAACAACTAGCTTATGAATAGGCAAATAAAGAGAACAGACTCTGATTGGAATTCTCATGAAAACCGGAGTAGGAAGTACATCCCGTCCAATATCACTGAATCCCTCTATTTCTAAACTTTTTTTAGACCCGGGGTTTTAGGGTCCCACTCATGATAGATGCATGAAAAGTGTGTGAAGGGAGAAAACCTGTACCCAACCCCCCACCTGCAAAACGGACAGGAAAATCCCAAGCAGGTATATAGCAGATATAGTAGATAAAGCATGTCGCCTACCCTAGGGTTCAATTATTCAAGCAAGAACAAACAAGAATACATATATACAAAGAGAAACAAGAATACATATATACAAAGAGAAAGGAAAACACAAAAATTTAGAAAATCACACTCATATTTACTTATTTAATTAAAATTGGCTTGACTCTCAAGTAAGTCCCTAGTGGAGTCGCCATCTGTCACAACTGGGGTCACGATGGGGACGACAATCCAAAAGAGAAAAATTAAAATAATTTAATTATTTAGGAAAAGGAGTCGTCACCATAGTTTATTATGGAAAACTATGGAAAAACCAAAAAAAATGATAAAGTAAGTCTGCAAAAAGCAGCTCCGGGAGCCAATTACGTGTTAGCACCCCCACACCGCCCGTCCTAAGACGGTACCTTTAATTAAATAAATAAAATGAGTGTAATTTCAAAATATTTATTTTTTGACAAAAATGAAAATAAAAACAAACAAAATATTTTTTTCTTTAAAAGGGCCTGACAAGGTTTGACCTTGCTCCTACATATCTCCATCCGGGATGGAGAATTAGGGATACGTAGTTCTTTGGATAAGATTGTTTGTTCGTTTGATGTTTTTAATTTTTAAAAATTTTAATATTTTTATTATTTTCACAAAACTTCATTTTTGATATCATTAGACACGTACGGCCTTTTTGATAATCCAAAAAAAATTAAAATCTTTTAAATTAAATCTCATGACGCGGACCATCATTTAGGAAGTCATTCAAAATTTATTTAAAGATCCAAAAGAAATTAAAATCTTTTAAATTAAATCCCATAACGTGGATGGCCATTTAGGAATTCATTCAAAATTTTATTTATTTATTTATTATTAGTTAATATATTTTTTAAAGATAGATAAAATAAAATAAAAGAAAATAAAATTGAAGTCAAAAAGAAAATAAGGTGAATTATTATATATAAAAAAATGGTAGTGGTGTATAAATCAAAATAAAAGTTATAAGAGGTTAATAGGTAAAGCCTATTTTTTTTTTTAAGCTAGATCAGGGCAAAGATGTCAAACCAATGTTTGGTCTACCCAAGGTGAACCCAAATGGCGGTGGCTATGAGGAAGAGGCACGACGGTAGCGGCTATGCAGGGTAGCGCGACGGCAGCTCAATGACGACGTGAGAAACGGCGGCGGCGCTTGGTGGTTAGGAGCGGCGGCGTGCGATGGATGTTTCTAGGCAATTTCGGGGCTGTTTTTAGGTGCAGTTTTGAGGTGTTTCGAATTGTGATTTTGGGACTGTTTTGGGTTGAACTTTGGGTGCAATTTGGATGTGTTTTAGGTTGCGGTTTTGGGGCTGTTTTGGGTTGAGTTTTGAGGTGTTTCGGATTACGATTTTGGGAAAGATGTAGGGGATGCATTTTGCATGTTTAGGAGGCGCGGGCTTTGGTGGATGTGGTACCATGGTGGTGTTGCGGTTAGGGGTGCCGCGGTTGGAGGCGCGAGAGGTACGGCGGAGATGGTGGTTTGGTATTGTGGTGGGAGGATGATGGCGCGGAATCCCGAAAAGAATGGAGATGCAGTTACAATGGTGGTTTTTAACTTGTGGGATGCAATGGTTTGAAATCTTCGAGGCTTGGGGCGTTTTGGAGGTGAGGATGGTGAGAACTTTAATCCTGTCAACTTGAACAGAGCTCTTGAAATCCAATACATGGAAGAATGCATGGAAAATGATGAATTGTTTATTATTTAAAAATAAGAATTTTTTTTATTAGTATGTAAAAATACAACGCAAAAAGAACATTTTTATTTTTTAATCTTTATATGAAATGAAATCATGAGATGATGAAGCAATACACTATAAGAAAAACTCAATTTACCCACGGATTATTACCCACGGATCTGTATCTATAGGTATTACCTACGGATTTAAGTCCGTAGGTATTATCCACAGACATAGGTTCGTAGATATTACCCACAGACACAGATCCGTAGGTATTATCTACGGATATTGGTCTATAGGTATTACACACGAACTATTTCTGTGGGTAATACCTACGGACCTATGTCCGTGGGTAATACTTAGAAACTTATATTTATGGATAAAACTACTATTATCTCTTATTAATGATGTTCATATTGATTTATTAATAATAATATTAGTAAAGGTGAATATTATTAACAATATTAATATTTTTATTGATATTATTAATATTATTGATATTTTTAACACTTTTATTACTATTATTATTATTATTATTAAATTTGTATCATTATTATTAATATTATTATTATTTTTATTAAAATTATTATTATCATTAGTATTATTAATAATATTATCATTATTATTATTAATATTATTGCTAATATTATTGTTTTTATTATTATTTCTAATATTGTTAGTTATAATATTATTAAAATTATAATTACTATTATTATCAGTATTATATTTTTTTCAAATTATTAATGTTGTTTTTAATATTTTTAAAGTTTTTAATATTATTAATATTTATACAAAAGAATATTATTAATTTTATTCATAACATTATTATTATTTATATTAACATTATTATTATATGTTTTTTAATATATGGAATATTATTAATACTTCTATTCATATTATTTATATTTACACTAATAATATTTTTAATACTACTATATTATTATCATTATTTATATTTATTTGAAAAATAGTTTTAATATTATTAATATTTTTTTATATTATTTTCAATTATATTAAAAATATTTGTGAGATTGTTATTATTATTATTATTATAATAGTTAATAATAATATTATCAATAATGTTATTATTATTAATGTTAACATTAATATTCTTATTTCTAATATTATTATTATTAGTTATTTTTATTACCCATATTAATATTATTAATAATATTAGTATTTTAAATTTTATTAATTTATTATTGTTATTATGAATCTTATTAATATTATTTTTATCAATATTATTAATATTATTATTGATGTTATTTATATTATTGTTAATATTATTATTATCGTTTTTAATAAAAATCATAATAATAAGAATAATAATAATATTATTAATGATAATAATAATAATATTATATATTAACAATCATAATCATAAATATAATCATAATAAGAATAATAATAATCATATTATTTTCATATTGCTTATTTAGCACAGTGGTAAAAGGCTCCCTTCACCATTCAAAGGTCCTAGGTTTAACTCCTCCTGGTTGCCATCTAAGTGAATCCAAACAGTTTGAGAATGGTCATATTTTATTTTTTATATTATTTTTTTATTATTGTGAAATGGAGAACATGGATGATTCAGAGCAATTTTAAGATTGACTGATTCTCTTTTTTTATTATTATTATTATCTTTATTTTTTTGTGGGAAGTTAAGATTGAGTGGGAAATTACGGAGAGTTGAGGGAATTTTTTATTTTTAATTTGTATTTTTTTCGAATTCTTTTATTTATTTCTAATTCTTTTCTTTTTTTATTTTTTTTAAAGAGAGGTATTTTGGAATATCTCATTATCTATTTTTTTCACTCATCTTTTACCTCTTGATCAATCTTGAATAATTTTGAACAGTCTTGAACATAACATAACTCACATAACCAAATCATCAAATTTTTCTTATATTTTTTATTATTTATTTAACCAAACGAAATCGGGTGTTGACAAGCTTCAAGATCTACAATCTTGATCTTTCTTGAAGTGGATTATTGGAATTTGAAAGTCTCGCTCACTTCTTTTGAAAAGCAATGTATGTCACACTTAATGCTCTCTCAGAAAAATTGTAATATCTTTGTATATTCGTTTTGTCAAAAAATGTAAAAACACTATTGTATTCATTCTATTTTAGTAAAAGCCAGTCTCACTATTTTATAAGGAAAACAATTGTAAAACAGACTTAACTAACTAAATTCAATCGATTGAAAAACCAGAATCAATCGATTGATTTTCCAAAAACATATTTTTCATCAAATTGATTTTCGAAAAATAATCGATTGTAAAAATTTTTAAAGAGATTTTCAAAAATGATTAAGCATTTTGTTAAAAACAAATTTTGTAGAATTTGAAGCTTGTCCCAGTGATTAAGAAAATGCATGCTCATGGTTAAAGGATCAAACTCACACACAACGCTTCAGACCGAATGAAGAAAGCCACGTTAGCAAAGCCGCATCTCTGCATGGCCATATCTTCGAATGGCCACAAGTCGTATCTCTGAGTGGCCGCATTTGCATGACCGCATGACCGAAAGTCTTATCTCTGAGTGGCCGCATCTTCTCATGAACGCATTAGAATGTCGTATCTCTGAGTAACTGCATCTCTATATAGTCGAATCGTCGTATGGTCGTGTCTTAGTACGACAGCATCTCCATATGACCGCATCTGCATTGGCCGTATTTGCATGACCAAAAGTCTAGACGTATAGCCGCATCTGCATTGACCGTAATGGTTGTATTGGATGCTTGGGCTGCTTTGGATGCATGGGCCGCTATGGATACATGTACCGCATCTGTATGCCTTGAATGACCGAGAGCCGAAACTGCATACCTTAGCATGCCGCATCCGTATTGCTTGTATGACTGAGAGTCAAAACCGTATGTCCAAAAACTCATAATTGTCGCATCCATATTGGTCAAAACTCAGCAAACCATATCCATATATCCAAAAACGTAGAAACCCTTAGTCAAAAACAACTTAAACTTATCTTCATTTATATTTTCTATCTTTGACGCTATTAAACTACATCATTTAAAACGTTCAGGTTAAAAGTGAGTCAAAATTAGAACCTCTTATTTTAGATGAAAAAAGACGTGTCTATGGTGAGTACACTTGAGGAAAGAGAAGTTCCCATTTGATGAATGTTTTGAAGTCATTAGACGATGCCTAAGTCAAAAGGTAGAACGAAGAAACTATGACGTAAAATGAAGAAAGTTATTTATTAGACGGTTTGTGCTTAAGCCAAATAGTCTTTTCACTAAAGGACCAATCTCCATGAACTACAAACAATACAAATGGAACAAGGTATTAGAGGCATACAGTAACCATTTCTTATGTGTTGCAATTTGGATCACGACGAGGACGATGATCTGAAGAGAAAAATATTTAAAAAAAATTAATTATATAAAGGGATTTATCTTTAGAAAAAAAAAACAAAAGAGTTGTTACCATAGTTTATTATGAAAAACTATGAAAAAAACAATCAAAGATAAAGAAATGGTCTGCGAAACAGATTTGGGGTTTGGGAGTCGGTTATGAGTGGAAAGGTATTAGCACCCCACAACGGCTATCGTAAGATGGTATGTTTAATCAAATGAGTAAAACGAGTGTGGTTTATTAAAATGTTTACCTTTTGCCAAAAAAAAAAGAAATGTACATGCAAGTACAAACAAAGAAAATATTTATTTTTGGCCCGACAAGTATATCAACCTTGCTCCTATGTATTTCCGTTCATGACGAAAAATCAGGATTTACGTAGTTTTGGATAGAAAATTGTTTATTGGTGTTTTAATATTTTTAAAATTTTTAAATATTATATTTTTATTTTTTTACTTTTTATTTTTAATTTAGATTCAATATTAAAAAAATGGTATTTGAAATTTGATATTTTTAGAATTTTTAGAAAATTTATATTTTTATGTTTTTTATAATTTTTAGAGTACAAGATAGTGCGAGCTACTATTCATGATACCCTTGACAAGTCATACCATTAGTTGATATAGGTGTAAATTATTTATTTTTAAGAAAAAAACATATTTTTATTTTTTTAAATGATATTGAAAAAAATATATTTTTATTCTTTTAAAATGATAATAAAATTACATATTTTTATTTTTTTAAAAATATTTTTTTAATGTTTTAAAAATGATATTAAAAAACATATTTTTTATTTTTTTAAAAAATGATATTAAAAAAACATATTTTTTATTTTTTTAAACAATGATATTGAAATTGAAATTGAGTAAGTGATGAAATGCAAATGGAATTATACTTATCTAATTTACTGATCTCCAGTCTAATTCTGAGTGGCTTTTATTGTGAATAACTTTTCGTGAATGGATTTTGATTGCGTATCGCTTCTGCCTAAGAGGAGAGGCTTCTATAAAAGATTACAAGCTACAACTTGCATGGATAACTCAACCTAAAATAATATTGTGATCTGTTATACTTGCTATACTCTACATTAGGGATTTGGATGGGGTTTTTGAATATCTAATCTTGTTAGGTTGATGGGTTACTAAAATAACAAATGAGACACGGAGGTAGAGATAATATGTGAATGAATTTTTTACGTGTGTGATAATAAAAAGAGAAAAATGAATTTTCTATGTAGAAAAATCTCCCTAGACTGATCGCTGATGCCCTCCCCTCTCTCCGTAGACACATTGGTCTATATAAAATAAATTCTTGTCACCTCTTTTCTCCATCTGACTACTTGTTTCTATATTAACTTTTAATCAATTTTTAAATTGAACGTTACATGGCTGAAGTGAATTATGCTCTTTATTTCCAATTATTCTAAAAAATATAACGGTGAATTCAAATTAACTTATTTTCAATTATTTCAAAAAACAAAACAATGAATTATTCCAATTATTTTCAAAAATAGAATAGATAATTCTTTCCAATTATTTTCAAAAGCATAATGATGAATTCAGATCAATTTATTTCAATCATTTCCATAAATAGAACGATGAATTCAAATCAATTTATTTATAATTATTTTCAAAAATAGAAGAGTGAATTATTTCCAATTATTTTCAGTAACAGAACAATGAATTCAAATTAATTTATTTTCAATTATTTTCAAAAACAAAACTGTGAATTATTTTCAAAAATAGAACGTTAATATTTAAATACAATGTTTGTAATGAATTTTCTTTAATTTTAATTAATCTTAATTAAAAGACAAAATAGTGCAAGAGGGGATGTGAGAAGAAAGCTTGGTTTGTTGGTCCAAGTGGGGAAAGGGGGCGTCTGTGAGTGATGAGGATAAGAATTATTGAAGAGCATGTTTTGAGAATGAGAATTAGTTCCCAAGAAATCTAGATAGACCTAGGTAAATATCTCTCCAGAAACATTATTACATATAACAACGAATATGTGGACTCCATTTTTAACTATTGACTAAAGATATTTCACATAGTATTTATTATCTCATAACTAAAATCAAACTAGATTTGAAAAAATCCATTGGATTACAAATAAATGGTCATAGAGGAATAATAATAACTTATGACTTATCTATAAAAGAAATTATGAAAACTTAATACCCTCAAGAGAGTATTATTAAAGAAAACATGAGAAAAACTTATAAAAGAATATTGATGGAGTACGCTCTGCTTCAAAACTTTCAAGGTAGGGAACATGTATTGCATTTTGTGTTTTGAATTTCTATGAGGTACCCCTAAACCTCACAAATCTACAAGTTCTTTTCTCAATATTTTTATGAAAAGTTTATTTTTATGATCTTTCTCAGATTTTATAACTAAGGATTCAAATTTTATATTGAGTTTATTTCAGGATTCTGAAGCTTTACTATAGAAAATGAATGGTAATCTTTATTGATGATTATAATATTCTCTTATAGGGAAAAAGGCCTCATGATCACGATATTTGCTATTGATGACATAATGTTAATGAAGAATTTAATTCCTTAGGGATTGAGATGAGTTAAAGTGTTGATGTTAAGTTGTTATGTGCACATGCTCATCTATCCTTACTAGTCTGAATTGGATGTAATCTTTATTTATTATCAATATCATTTTCAACATTTCTTTGTGGTAATAATAAAATATTGTGTTGTGATAATGATAATATTTTATCATTTAAATTGTTTTAATGATTATCTTTTCGCAAGTAATATTCCCGATTAATATTTCAGATGATTTATGGGATGAAAATCATTAAAATGGCTTCAAATGTTATGTTTTAAACTAGGAAGCTTGATTTCTCATTTAAACTACTTTTATTAAAATTAATGCAATATTGTAATTTATATGCATATATCTCACTTTTTCCTTGTTTCTTTGGTTATATTCTTGAACCGCGTACGAACATACAGACAAAGTTCAAGTAATCCTTTAATGGATGGTGCTCAACCTAGTCCTTTGGAGACTTGGGTAGGACACATGCCAATGGATGGTGTTCCAACCTAGCCTCTAAAAGGATCCTACAGACCCAGAGCAGGCGAAGACTCTAGTGGTAGGGTCTACTTTGATTGAACTCCATCAAAGGAGCTGAAGAGAAGAAGAAGTACTTAGGAAACTATCCATCAAACCATGTTCTTCTTTCTTTTGGCCAGGAAGAACTACAAACAAAAGTCTCGACCAAGGAGACAAAAACAAACACGAGAGAGAACGATTGAGAGTTAAAAATATTATGTAAAAGTTTCTTTGTATCAAGAGTTTACTCAATTCTATTTTGTAACTTTGATGTAATTAGAATATACAAAGAAGTTGTAAGCATGATTTAAAATAATCAAGATTGATATAATAAACTAGTGTATTATTTCATTTGTCTAGTTTATCCTTTCATATAATATTATATACTCTTTTAGTCATCTATCCAACTCTTAGGCATTTATATTTCTAGTTCCTTATTGCTTAACTTGTTTAGTTTGTTCTAATTTCTTTCGTCCAATTTTGATTGATTAATTATTTACATTTTACTTCTTTGATGATATGTCATCTAACCTCATAAATGACCTATCCTATTGATTCATTCATCTACTTAATATAATATTTGAAGGAGTTTTTCTTCACATTCTTAATGATATTTGGTTCAATATGATATATATTGGTCTAGCTATTAATTAATTCTTTTGTCTATTGTTATGGACTATCTTGGTCCGCTTTACTTTATAGTCTATTCTTTGACTTCTCTTTTATTGTCCCTCTTCATAATCTATCAAACATCTGATAGATATTTGGACCTATCTACTTGTTATTGAGTTCTCTAAAGAGTAGTTTTCTTCATGACCTTTCTCTTACTTCTTCCTAATGCGTTGACTCAACCTCACACCAACTTTCATCTCAATTACTTCAAACCACTGCAATCTCATAAACATTCCACTAGAAATTGAAATCCACTTTAAAAAGTTTCAAGGAAGAAGAACACCAATGATGTGCAAGCTTTGAAGGAGTTTTCTACCATCACCCAACCCAAATACAATTGGAGAATAAAAATATTACTTTTATAAATATTCTTTTTCCACTCCCCTCTCTCTTTTATTCTCAATATTGATTACATATGTTATTTATGCATGCAACCTTTTTCATTCTCACATTTTTCTTTTCTTTAAATTGTATTTTACTTTTGTTGAGTTTATCTCATTTTACAAAATAAAGGAATCCTTTTATTTCTCCTTTTAATTTGACAAATTCCAAAATTATACAATTATCCAAATGTTGCTTTGAGCTGCTAATTATGGATTTTTACATAATCAAACGTTTAACACCCTACTGCTATAAGTACAGGCGTTTTATTATCGAGTTAAGTAATGTGGCATTATGAAGCTAAAGTTCAAGTATGATGAGAAAAGCATTCATTACACTTGCCACCAAGGGAAGGAAACAAGAGGAAAAGGAGTACTGAAACAACAATACATAGAAATTTATAGGCAATGAGATACTCCAATTCTCCCAAATATATTTCTACTTCAATGAGTTAATGAATCATTTCCTGTAACCTTTGGTAAATCACAAGTTGGTGATCTCTCGTAGTACGCAAGACATGTTTATCTGTGGCAGACTACTCTTTATGGCATTGTTTGATGGCACTTAATGTTCTTGCAAACATGGACACCATTGGCCTCGAACCTCTCAATCCTGGGAAAGGTGTAACGGAATTGAACTTATGCTTCGCAAAGTGATATTGACTTCCCCTCCTTAAGGACAGCGGAATCCTCTTTATTGATACAAAAATTATGCAAATTTTGAGCCTCGCTGGATAGTTGGTCATCATCAGATTGTTCTCTGGCCTTTTCAATCTTGCAGTTGGTCAGAGAAGTGTGTTTATGGGATTGTGGAAGCATTGAGAAAGACATGGAATGGTCTTCAGAATCACCCCTCTCGTTAAGGTGATCAAAAACTATCGTTTGACTTTGGAAAAAAACGATTTATCCAGAGTCCTTCCACAGTTTCACTTTTATGACAGATTTCCCTTCTCTCAACATTCTCATTATGATTTCTGTTTTGACCAGCCGAGGGTGAATGTAATGGCAGTAATGTCATTCCCTCCTTCTCTTTAGTTATCCCCAGCTTGTAATAATTTTCATTCTCCAATGATTTATTTACCCAGAGTTCATGACTATTGAGAGAATTTATAGGACTAGTCTGAGCCTGTATGAATGGAAAAGCATCAATTCTCCCTTCAGACACTTCAAGTTTATTTGATGGAATATACTGTTTGTAAAGGCTGTTGTTCTCTGCGTAGTAGGTAATTGGAGCAACATCTATTCCATGTACCTTATTTCCTAGCCCAAAATATTTAGAAGCCTCTCCTACTTGAAATTTTCTAGCTCCAATATTCTGAACTTTTGCACCAACCATTTACTGAAAATTGGATCTGAACCCTGCATTTTTTAGCTTCTGATCTTGATTCCTGTTGCATGTGAAAAGTTTCTGACCAGGCTTTTGAAGATGGTGATTAGGATTTTCAAGGTTAAGAGCCAAAGACTTGTTCTCATCTTGAGTTGATTGTGAGCATCTTTTCAGCATGTTTGAAATCAAGTTCATGAATGAGCTACCCGGTTGAAGACAGGATTTAGAACATGAAGTTTCTTGAACATGTTTCTTTAATTTTTTTACTCCCAATTATCACTTGCTGAAAGTTGCTTCTCTTCTTACCTGTCAAAAGTAACCCAGAACTACGACAACTTTCAACACTTAAATGGAAGTCATCCTCTGCAGTTGATATTAAATTTGTTTCTAGAGCGGCGGAACCTTTATCTTCGATTACACGCTCAACCCTGGTATATAATCCATCTTCTATTTCAACCACCTTGTTGAGAACCCCAGTTTCTATGCCTCCATTGCAATGTTTCCCAGAAGCATTTTCTTCCAAGCTATATTGAGGTTCATCTGCTTGAAGTAATAAATTAATTATTGGCCTTTCGCTAATGTGACCCGTGGGAAAATCACGATGCTGGTGATTTTTCAGGGAAGCACAAAAGAGAACTTGCAATTTTCTTTTGACAAAAGTTTCAGCTTGTACCCTCTAAACATAAAGGAAAGGTATTAAATTTAGAACCTATGTTAAGAAAAAAAAAAAAAAAAAAAAAAAAAAAATAAAAATAAAAAACAATTAAAAAAAAAAAAAAAAAAAAAAAAAACTAAAAACCGCGAGAATGATAAGAACTATTTTCTATGATCCAGAAAAATTGATATAATCTGTTTACAATTAACAAGATTGCAGAATATGTAATGAGAAAGAGTAACAAAAGTTTCCGAAAAAGCCTAAATTCCTGTCGAGTCAGTACCATAGAAGTAATGATTACATACCTGAAATAATAGATTTATTTCCCTTTCTCTCTGTTGTTCCAATGTTGGCCGGAGCACAAACATTATTCTCCGAATCATTCATGGCATTCTCCTTCTGACCGTTTGGCAAATGAAGTGTTTCTATTGCAATGTTCATTTTCTCCGTGTTATCACCGGATCCTGTCAGATCATTGTTTTGGGGGATTGAGCAAAAGTAGTTTACAGGAAAAAAAGAAGTGACCATAAGGAAACCATTCAATTTGAGAAGTCCCAATTAATTAACTATTTAAATAATTACGATAGCAAGAATTTCCCCCCTTCACTTAAATCCACCTTTCCCTACATCTACAGTAAGCACAGTAGATGTTACTTTTACCTGTACCATTATCATCTTCACATGTTTTATGGTCGGGAATGACGACAACTGAATCACTTGCAGGGTGGGCAGAGGGAGTATTTGTGGAGTAAACATCATTCTTTGAGCATATGACAGCAATAGGTTCTACAAAAACGTCATTTATTGGTTCATCTGTTGCAGAACTTCCTTCAGCAACACTTCGGAGCAGAGCAAGAACCATACTGCTAGGATCAAAATCCCCAAACAGGGAGGCCTTTTTATTAGTAAAACTCGAATCCACACATTTGAGACTGAAACCTTTATCTGGAGACCAAACTATTTCAGACAGGGGGTCAGCGGCAGAAAAGGCCTTGTCTATTTTACAGGCTGCATTTGCACCTGCACCGGAGCCATTTTTCAAATTCTTCCAAATGCACCGATTAGAATAATTTAGAACGAGTTCAAAATCAGTCTTTCGTTTTATTTTCTTGCTTTCCGAACTCATCTTCACCATTCAGTAGATAGCAGAAGCTCCTGCAATATTATAGCAATCCCATCTGAATAAAAATTCTACGTAGGGTATGAATAGCAAGACAGCTAGCTCCTTAACACTAAGTGTGCCATCAAATTAGTTGATTTATAGGTTACTCACGTCATTTTTGAGATGCATCTTACAAGGCATGATGAACACTTGCACATGATTTGTTGCATTGTTCATCTCATAAAAAATAATAATTTACTGTTCTAATTTAACATGATTCAATACCTTTTGCCTTACAACTTCGAAAATATTTCAATAAATACTACTTATTATCTCAAATAATGATTAAAAGTTTCCCCGAGAAATTAGAAAAAATAATCTCTGAATTATCACTCTACAAACTTGTGTCTTCCACTCGAAAATTACACGGAATGATAGACATTCTCTCTTTTACAAGAGAGCAAGAGACCCTTTCACATTTCTTGAACTTATCTCTTCTAGTTGGATACATGATTCGCGTCTTAGGTTAGAGTTCATCTCATTTGAAAGACTATTTTGTGTGGTAAATGAAGCACTGATTAATAGCTTCTTACAATTCCAATTATTACTTTCTTAAAAATTATCAACCTTCCGCTTATTAGCGGATTAATATTAAAAAGAAAAAAAAATATAAAATCATTCATCAAATTAAATCATTTACACAAAAATAAAGTTATATATAATAACATAGTAAAGAAATAATTGATTATATATAATATTTAATTATATTTAATTATATTTTATTCTCATATATCTTATTCAGATGGATAATAAATATTGATATTCAATTCAGTTTGACCATAATAAAAATATGTTCTTTGTGAATATATATATAAAAGTTATTTGATATTCAATTTAGTTTTGAAATGAATTATAGTCGATTTATTTTTAAACAAGTTCACGAATGAAGTAATGATTAATATTTATATGGCTAAATCTCTCATACTAAGAGAGATTAGATAGTGTTAATTAAAACTTTAAAACTAATCATTGTATTTAATCTCTTGTGACAGGAGATAAAACACAATATTTTGATTCTTCATTTGAAGATAGTACCTTGTTTAATGGACTTACAAAAAATTAGAGAAATACAAAAGTCAGTGGTTGATTTTCTGATATTGTTAGTTAAAAAAAAAAGACATTGACCTGACTTTGACTTGGACTTTTATTATAGAAATGACCAAATATAGAAGAATTAATATTTCGAAAAAAAATGGATCACAATTATTCTATAAACATCAGACAACAAATTTAAATTGAATTGAGGAACATAACAAAATTAGGAAAAAGTTAAATAGTGTTAATAACTACAACATGAAGAACATATTGATTGGTTAATACAAGGATTTTATCATGAATAACATATTGATAGGATTTTATCATGGATATACATGAAAGATTAAAAGTATGACAAGAAATAAGCACTCACATTTGAATCTATAATCCAACTACCTTTAAGCAAAGAATTAATAGAAATAGCATAAAACACCAGTCATTAGAAAAAGGATTAGCCTCTAAAGTAGACATAATTATACTATTAGGACTAGTTGAATGATATTGAACCTTGGAAAAGATTCAACAATTGTTATTATTAGTGTGATATTAGTTAAAAAGAAGAATAATTCTTTTTTTTCTCTTCACAAGTAGCTTGACCAGAAACTTGATTAACGGAAAATGAATCACTACTTATATGATATTAAGAAGTGAGTTTAAACCTAACACATTCTTACAAAATAGACTTAATACGATAAGATTTATGTTTATTTTATATATTATAAATTGATCTTATTTATCTAGAATTTTCAATACACCCTGTCAAAAATATCAAAGATAAAAATTTAACTTGATAAAATGCATAATAGACTCAAATCTCAATTAAGATGAATTCTTAATAAATCTGATATCATAATAAAAAGAATTATATTTTATTAAATCAAATGTTTACATACAAGTAAAAACTATATATAAAAACAAACATATTAACAAGATGAATAGTAAATAAAAAAGAATAATCTATTATATATAATATTTACAAATTAAATAACTTATTATTGTTGAAGTTAGTGAAGAATCTCCTAAAGTAATGAATTGATGAAGAAAATGCTTGAAGACATTAAATCCTAGGTTTGGATTAGTTTTAACATGGATTAGGTTTCACATGCATTTATTAGTGTTTATTAATCATTTGCTTACATGCTTTTATTCAAAAATAAGTGAAAATATCATTTTTAAAATCATTTTAAGAATACAAGTGTTGTAGAGAAAATTTAACATGTTAAATTTCGTAACAGATTGATTAGTGCATTTTTTAAAAGGGGTATACAACATGTGTTTTGAATTAACTTTTCGAATCAAAAGGTTTTCAATCATCTTTTAAAAAGATTTTCGAAAGTGCTTTTTAGAGAGAAAACCCTCAAGTGAGAAAGAATCATAAAAGCTTGTGAAACCCATCATGATTTCTCACTCTTGAAGAAGAGCAAGGCATCCATGTGATTGTTTGGTGTGGCAGCTGTAATCTTAAAGAGATAAGTGTTTTTCTTTTGAGTTTTTCATTGTTTTCAACTGTTGCGTTACAGATTGTATTTCGTTCTTGATGTGTTTGTTAATTATATAGTGCTTGAATAGGTGTTTTAAGCATTGTAATTGGTGAAAATGTGTAATTGGTTTGGTATATTGTATTGTTTGCATTCAGAACAACAATAAGGTACTGCATTTGCACTAGGATTGTCCATCTTGTGCTATGGGGAGCTGTACGAGAGGTAGAAGACCATCTTGTAGGGTTCAAGATTGGGTCTTGAGTGTGTTTTGTTGGTAAACTTTATTGGTATAGTGAAAATTTTTGCATTGTTGTGCAAAGAACTAGACAAAAAATGTTATTTATGGATATATGTATTAACGTCAAAACCAAAATGTTAAATTTAAATTTAAAACCTGAATCTTATACAAACTTTACATTAAACTATATTGATGTGACATTAAGACAAAAAAAATACTTAATTTTAATATAAAGTAACAAATTAACTTTTTAGTTGTAAAAATTGAAGTATAAATAAAAAGTTATAAATGTATAGAATTTTTAAGATGCTTGCATTGAAACAAAACATGTACAGACATCTTAAAAATGACAGTATTATGGTAAAACTCATTAAAAATAAAAATAAATCCTCATGATAAAATATTTGCACTAGAGATAGTTTGGCTTAATGCCTTGAAATATGAATTTCATATATGACTATTGTATTGTCATTTATTTTATCCACCATGTTAATCCACAATAAATTTCAAAACATTAGGTGCAATTTCTTTCATATAATTATTATAACAAAATATAATTAGATAATATAGATATTAAATTTGAAAAATATGATGGTCAAAGTTCAAAAAGGAGTGAATTGAACTATTTACACTTTTTTTCAAAACTTAACAGTATGAATCAGTATTTTTATTAAATTATGATTACAATATAAAAAATACTCAAAACAACATATTAAATGTGTAAACAACAAGTTAAAATGATATAGAAAATACACAAACCAGTAACAACTTGTTAAAACAAAAAACTTGTTAAAAGAATTCTGACAGTTTTTGGATACACGCAAATAACAAATTGAAATTAAAAACCACTTGTTGAATAATCTTTTCAACACTTAAACAATTTTCAAACCAGCAACAAAATTTAACCAGTTAAATCAGGTTTTAACCAGTTAAAATACCAGTACTGTAGTAATATATCTGAACTAGTAAAGTTAATTTGATTAAAACAAATATTGCAAAAATTTAATAGGCAAAAACTGTAGAACTGTGATAATAGGAAAATTGATAGATCACAAAGCTGGTTTACTAAGTAATGAATTAATTCACCAATATGTCAAACAAACTCAACTGTTGCAGCCGAAAAGAAATACACAACTATAGTTTCAAATTTTCAAAGATGCAATTACAGAATCAATCACAATGAAGTAGCACGAAATATATCACTAAAAATCACAATGAAGTAGCACGAAATATATCACTAAAAATTTAATTCACTTGTAGTAGTTAGTCTAGATTTGTAATTACAAGCACTGTGAGCAAATTATAAAACTAGCAAAGCAAAGCAGTGGGAAATACTACAGATTACAGGATTCAACAGAAAGTTTAATCAATAAGTGCAAAATTTTGGTGAGCAAATGTAAATAACAATATTTTTAATAGTCAAAGTTTCTAATTAAAAAATGAGAAAACAACAAGATTGATAAAAAAAAACAGATTCAGAATATCCAAAAACTCAAGACAAAACCAATTAAGAAACCAAGAAACCAATCCTGTAGTAAAATACTAAATTTCAACACGTTAAAATATTTTAACCAATTAAAAAAAACTATCAGAAAGAGTATTTTGAATTTGTCCAAAAATTTAACAAGTTATTCTTAACAGCAGAATTGAAAATAGCACTTATAAAATTTCAAAATTCAAGAAGTAAGTGAGCAAGAAGAACACAGATATTTTTATTCTTGATTCATTCAAGAAATAAAATTTCAGCTTCATACGAGTAACCAACAATACCAAATATAGTAGGAATTGTTGTTTAAAATATTGTTAATTACTTATTTTCTATATTTTGAATATTTCAGTTCGTTAAATTTAGGAGTTAATTTTTATCTTTGTTTAGATTTAGTTATGCTTTTTCAGTCATAATTTTAGGAGTTAGTTTTTCCCTTTGTTTAGATTCAATTATGCTTTTTAGTTATAATAGGAATAGTCTGATGACAATTACTATTATATAAGTTTTGTGAACAATTTCATAGTTTAATTATAATTCTTTGTAAAATACTAATAATTGGTATCATATTTTTTTTCTCATGGGGTCTATCTTGAGCTCCACAAAATTTATTTAACGTAGAAAAGCAATTTAATTTTACAATAATGATACCTTCAATTTTCAGTAGTGAAACGACATGTGGACTGAGGATAGAAATTTATCTAGAACGCTAAGTTTGTGATAGGCATTCGAAGAAGATTATGTTCTTCTTCGTTTACCTGAAATCCATTCATGGTGCAACTCAAAAAATCACAAGAAGAAAAAAACCAGAAAATTTAAGACAAAGGCTAACTTATTTATAGCAGTTCTATCTACAACCTTTGTGCCTATTATGTCTATCAATCTAGGCCATATGGGACTTAAAACAGACTATAAAAATGATGATTGAGTTAAGAGTATACAAGTGTGAATTTCATTAAAGATATTAAGTTACAGAAAGATTTAAAGATCCAAATCCATCAAGGAATACTTTGAAAGGCTTTTAAACATTGTAAACAAAATAAGATTGTTTAGGTCCGAGTTTAAAGACTAATGTGTTGTCAAGAAAATGTTGGTCATTATTTCTGAAAGATTATTACCTTATAAAACATTAAGAACCTTTCCAGAATAACCTTGGCAAAGTTACTTTGAAGACACAAGCAAAAACGAATTATAAGGGATTCAGGTGCTATTAAGAAAGTTTACAAGTCAAACATAAAAATGGTTGAAGAAACAAAGATAACAAGAACAAGTAGAATAGACAAGAAAATGGAGAAAGTGTTACACGTTGCATTAACTAATATGTTTTAACTCTTTTTGTTAGTTCTAATAACAGTAACAGAAAGCATCTACCGATATATATATGCTCTCTGCATGCTTGTAACTTACTCTTTCAAATCACATTCAGTTTTTTAGTTTTTTCTCTCTCATGCAATGTCTGTCATTCTGGTTTTACATTTTTCTATTATCATCCACATTTTCTCTCTCAAGAACCCATGCAGTAGAAACCTATAAATCTAATATGGTATCAGAGCGGGTGAATAACCCGCTCTGCATCCGCCGCGCACACAGACGCCTGATGATCACATGTACTACTCTTTCTTCCATTGATACTCATAGACTTGGCTCTTTAACGGCTCTCTTGTTTTTCTTTACCTTTTATATTCTTACCATTTTTTCTATTATGGCTTCTAGACAAAACAAGAACGAAGAAGATGATGAATCCCAGAACCCAGGGAGCCCTTACTACTTGCATCTAAGGGAGAATCCGGGTCTGATCTTGGTGAGCCCTCCATTAGATGGAAACAATTATCATACGTGGAGCCGTGCAATGAAACGTGCTTTGCTTTCAAAGAACAAAGTGAAATTTATTTATGGCAGACTCCAGGAGAAAATGAAACGTTACGTGATGCATGGGAGCGATGCAATGTAATGGTGATATCATGGCTTACACGTTCCATGGCTAATCAAATTGCACAGAGTGTTCTTTACATTGATAATGCCCGTGATTTGTAGGAAGATCTTAGAGAGCGTTTTGCAAGGGTGATCATTTTAGGATCTCCGATATATTACAAGATATACACTCAATGAAGTAAGGTGAGAGATGCATTTCAGAATTTTTTACAGAATTGAAAACGATATGGGAAGAGATGGAAGTGCTGCGACCCATGCCTGTATGCACTTGTGATAAACGCTGCAATTGTATGGAAAGCATAGCTAGATACAAAGAGAAAGACAGAGTCATGTGCTTCCTCGAGGGTCTCAATCATGTGTATAATACTATCAAAACCCAGGTTCTGATCATGGACCTCTTCCTTCCGTGAACCGTGTTTTTTCCCTTATTTTACAACAAGAAAGGCAGTTAGCGGGTGGCATTAACAACATAGTTAACAATCTTGAACATAAAAGCATAGTAAATTCTGTTAACAACCAAAGCAACTGGAAGCAATCGGGAAGAGGATCAAACAACTAGAAGGGCAATGGTAGAGGAAGAGGAAGGAACAACAGCTATGGCAAGCAATGCACCTTTTGCAACAAGATGAATCACATAACTGAAGAGTGTTATTCAAAGCATGAGTTTCCACCGTGATTTGAAAAGAAGAACGAACATAGTGCCAACAATTGTTTCTCAAACAATGATCAAGAACTCAAAGATTGCAAAGATAATGAAGGTACACATTCATCAAATGAGACTCAAAGTATTTCTTTCACCAAATAACAGATTGAGCAGATTCGAAAGGTGATGTAAGAATCAATAATCAATAATGTTGTGAGTACCAACGCCATTGTTCACGAAACCGGTAAGCATAATGCATGGATCCTTGATACAAGAGCCACTGACCATGTTACTTGTTCTCTTAATTGCTTTACTTCATATCATAAAATAAAGCCTATAATTGTTCATCTACCAAATGGGTCACAGGTTATAGTTTTTCTATCTGGTACAGTTCATATTTCTGAAAATTTTGTTTTAACAAATGTATTGTACATTCCTGAGTTTTGTTTTAATCTGATATCGATGCAAAAACTAATCCTTATTATGAATTGCAAACTAACTTTTTTGTTTAAGAATTGTCACATACATGATTCAAAATCTCAGAGGATGATTGGCAAAGCTGATTTGCAGTCTGGGTTATACATTTTACACTCTGCTTTTGAGAACTCTATTAATGTTGTTGATGTTGTAAGTGATACGAACTCTAAGAGTACTGACATGCATAACAATGTTGATAACATCTGGCATCTTAGGCTAGGACATCCGTCCCATGGAACTTTACAACGTATATCGAATATGTTTCCTTTCATACAATCTAACAAACATCAAGCCTGTGATTCTTGTCATTTCGCTAAGCAACGTAAGCTCCCTTTTCCATTGAGTAATACCAGAAGCTCACATATATTTGAAATGATTCATGTAGATATTTGGGGTCCTACTAGTGTTACTTCCTTGCATGGGCAAAAATTCATTTTAACAATTGTTGATGATTTTAGCAGGTATACTTGGGTGTATTTAATGAAAAACAAAAGTGAAACCAGACCTGTTTTGTCAAAGTTTGTTACTCTCATTAAAAACCAGTTTGATAGAAAAATTAAAATCATCCGATCTGACAATGGTCAAGAATTTGCTTGGCAAGAATTTTATGATATTGAGGACATTGTGCATCAAACAAGTTGTGTTGAAATGCCTGAGCAAAATGCTATTGTCGAAAGAAAGCATCAACATATTCTTAATGTAACCTGTAGCATCCTTTTTCAATCTAACATGCCTTTGATTTTTTGGTCATATGCTGTGAACCATGCAGTGCATCTCATAAATACAACTCCTTCTGTTGCCATAGATAATCGCATTCCCTATGATCTTTTACATGGAAAAATGCCTGATATAACCAGCTTGAAAGTCTTTGGATGTTTTTGCTATGTTTCTAGTCTTGACAGAAATAGAAACAAATTTAATCCAAAATCCAGAAAATGCATGTTCCTAGGATACAAACAGGGTATAAAAGGTTATATAGTTTTTGATATTAAACATGGGAAATCTTCATATCAAGAAATGTGATATTTTACGAAACTGTCTTTCCTTATTATAAATGCGAAAATTAAGCCAGTGAAAGCCATGACAATGAAAATTCTTTTAATCTTATCATTGAAACACCAAGAAGAAATTATAGTACAATCAATGATGAAGCCGATCAAAATAATGATGAAACTGATCAAACTAACATAGAGGAGAATGTTAGACATTCTACCAGAGAAAGAAAAATAACTGCATATCTTCATGACTACCACTACAACAACATGAATATTGTCAATAACAAAGTTAAGTATCCTCTATCCTCTGTTATTAGCTACAGTAAACTCTCTAATAGACAAATCAATTATACTCTTGCTTTAATTGTTGTTCTCGAGCCAAAGACATATGAAGAAGCTATTAGGAGCTTAGAGTGGCACAAAGCAATGGATAAAGAGATTGATGCTCTGGAGAAAAACCGAACCTGGATCATCACAGACCTTCCACAAGACAAGAAACCTATTGGGTGTAAGTGGATTTATAAAACAAAGTACAAGGCAGATGGATCTCTAGAAAGATACAAGGCACGTTTGGTGGCAAAGGGGTACAACCAACTTGAAGGAATTGACTACACAGAGACATTCTCTCCAGTTGCAAAGCTCACTACTGTAAGGACCCTACTCACGGTTGCTGCTACAAAGAATTGGTATCTTAGGCAACTCGACATGGATAACGCATTTCTTCATGGTGAGCTCGACGAAGACGTATAAATGAATGCAGCTCTTGGAATGGATATCAAGAATCAAGTTTTAAAGTTGGAAAAATCTCTCTATGGATGGATTGAAGCAATCTAGCCGACAATGGTTTACAAAATTATCTAAGTCTCTATTAAACATTGGCTTCAAGCAATCGAGTGCACATCACTCAATGTTCACTAGAGGTATGTCTTTTGAATATTTAGTTTTGTTAGTTTACGTGAACGACATAATTCTTGCAGGAAGTTCGAAAAATGAGATACAACAAGTTACAGAATATTTGGATACAACTTTCAAAGTGAAGGACCTTGGAGAGTTAAAATCTTTTCTCGGAGTCGAGGTGGGTAGATCACATAATGGTATTCACATCTGTCAAAGGAAGTATGCAATAGACATACTCTCTGAGACTGGTTTAGTTGGAGCCAAACCTGCTGCTTCTACCATAGCCAAAGACACAACAAGTTTATTTGATACAGAGGCAGAAGCTTACGATGCAACTTCTGTTCAGAAAATAATAGGAAAGCTGCTATATCTTACAAACACTAGACCAGACATTGCCTATGCGGTTCAATTTTTGAGTCAATTTTTGAAAGCTCCAACCATTCATCATTTCAAAGCTTCACAAAGGATCATATGTTATATCAAAAAGGCACCAGCACAGGGACTTTATTTTCCAAGCAATTCAGAGATACAGCTGAAAGGATTTGCATATTCTGATTGGGCTTCTTGCAAACACACGAGAAGATCTACCACTGGCTTATGCGTCTCCCTGGGATCATCCTTAATCAGTTGGAAATCAAAGAAACAAACCACCAAATCCAGATCCTCATCAGAAGCGGAGTACCGTGCCTTAGCTGTTGCAACATGCGAGATGCAATGGCTATCTTATATTCTCAATGATTTAAACGTTAATGTCACCAAAATGGCAGTGCTTTACTGTGATAATCAAGCAACAAGACATATTGCACTGAACCCCATATTTCACGAAAGAACTAAGCATATAGAATTGGATTGTCATGTTGTTAGAGAGAAGATTCAATCTGTCCATATCTACTCAACAACAGATTGCTGATGTCTTCACCAAACCTCTTGAGCCCAAGAAGTACAACACTATGATTTGTAAGTTAGGAATCATGAATATATATGATCCAGCTTAAAGGGACTAATAAGTTTTAACTATTTTTGTTAGTTCCAATAACAGTAATAGAAAACATATATCTATATATATAGATGTTCTCCGCATGCTTGTAACTTATTTTTTCAAATCACATTCAGTTTTTTAGTTTTTTCTTTCTCATGCAATGTCTCTCATTCTGGTTTTACATTTTTTTACACGTTTTCTCTCTCAAGAACCCATGCAGCAGAAATCTATAAATCTGATATCAATAACAAAAGAAAAGTTTTAAAAAAATGTATCCTTTTTATAAGCATTGACGATTAAGTGCTTTACAAACATTGACGTTTAAGTATTGGAGAAGATCTGATACTAAGTGCACTAAGTGTAATCAATTTGTGCAATCAATTTGAACATAAATAGTCATTCATAAGAACCAAAATCAACAAAAAGTAGATGCAAAAAAATGAACTTCTGTTACAACTTATTTTTAAATAATGTTTCAAATAAATATTGGCTAATTAGTGATGGTTGTACAAATTACATAATACATGATGAGAAATTATCAAAGAATTTTTATGTGATGAGAAATTATCAAATAATTAAAATAATTATCGAGATGAAAAGGATAAAATTGAAAATGACGAACACCTAAAAATGAAAAAAAAAAAGGAAAAGTAGCTATCACATGCTATAGGGTATAAAATTGTTATAAATATTTTTTTTCCATATATTAATCAAAATTATTTAAAGTGTTGACCTAAAAATGACAAAAAAAGAAAAAGTAGCTATCACATGCTATAAGGTATAAAATCGTTATAAATATTTTTTTTTCATATATTAATCAAAATATTTTAAGTGTTGATCATTTTTTGGAAAAAGATTATAAAATATTGTTTGAAAACAAACAATACTTAATCAAAGACGCAAATGAGAAGGATTTATTTAAAGTAAAAATAAAGAAAATAATTTTTTTCTCAGTCGAACTGGATAAGGAGCTTATGTCCTTTGAATCCAAAGGAAATGTGACACTCAAGAAGAAAAAGAAGAAACATGACGATTCTATAGAGAATGTTAAAAAAATCAATTGCAATAGAAACAACGATATTGAAAAAGCTGTTGTAAATTTAAAAGACTAAAGAAACAGAAAGTATTTTACAAGTAATTTCTAATGGATAATTCTCATAAAATTATATTAACAAGTACTGTTCATTGTTCATTGTTCATTGTCAACTCGTGATGTTTGCACTCTTTAATATAATAAATTCCCAGATATTCCTTTTTTGTTCTGTTAAATTATCATATGTGAAGTGCAGAGTTCAAAACTATGCATTATCAACACGATTTTATGCACTCTAAGGCATTGTTTGGAGTCAACTTACTATTTATAATGCTTAAATCCAGGCACAGCAAGACAAGTACAAAAACTTGAATCCAAAAGTGTAGGCTGTTGCTGTCTTCTCTTCGTTACAGTGGGCATAAGGAAACTCAGGGAAGAAGTTAATAATAAGATGTGATCAAGTTCAAGACCTCAAACCCATCCAAAGTCAATTTTAGATACATGTCTCAATTGCATATAAGACCAAATATTACAAACTTACAGTTATAAAAAGTGAACGTGATGCACATGAACACCCTAAAATCATGTGAAAATAAGTAATAAAAAAAATATACACTTCCAAAAAAGAAATTTATATGTTTATATCATCATATAAAGTTGAACACTACTGTTACGACCCTGTACATATGAATCTAATAGAATACAACAAGATAAAAAATAAACAAATGAATCTAATAGAATACAACAAGATAAAAAATAAACAAGGCATTAAGAAACTTAAGAAAGAATTGAAAAGAAACATACCTCTGGCTGGTAGATTATGAAACGGAAAAAGGAAGATTGGTTTGGTGGCGTGTCTGCCGTTAAAGAAAGAGGAGAATACACTTGAAGTTGTCAAACATTCTGGAATGGCATTAGCTGTCACCAGAAGCTGTTCATGTGAGGTCTACGATCTGCCACGTAGAAACGTGCCATTCCATTAACACCCCTACATTATTCTACACTATAGACTAGGTGTAGTGTACGTTCCCCGACTTTCCATTATTTGCTTTTAGTCCTTTTTGTTTTTTTTTTAAATGTGATCCATCACAATAGCTTGTTTTATCTACTTATCATACATGCTGATTAAAAAAGAAATATCCTACTTATACAAAGTTGGGATGATCAAAATAGGATTTTATTCTATTTATCAATATTCACAGTTGTGATTTTATATAACTTAGGTTTTTTAATTCTCATTTTCAATATTTTCTCCTTACTCTTTTAAAAATATAATTTTCATATTATCTTCAAAACTAACCAAAATTATTCGCTATCAACTATTTCAAAATTAACACTCTTTTCGAAATTTGTATATGATAAACGTCCTGTATTATATATATTTGAGAAATAATACGTTGACATGCTTATGTGGTATAACCTTCATTTCACACATAGATGTAAAAGAAAATGTTACGAGCGTTCTGAATTAGAAAAAAAAAGAAAGTTTTTTTCACATCTTATTTTTCCGTGCTTAGTTTTTCTTTCACTGTTTTCGTCGGCTTCTTATTCATTTTTTCCTTTGTCTTAGTGTGTCCTTCTTCAAAATACCAATGGTGTGAAGGTTTCAGTTTAATGAAGGTTTAATTACAAAGTTTAGTGTGTTTCTTTTGATGGTTCTAGTTTATTGCATTTTCAACTAAAAATTCGTGTTTTATGAGTTGATGACGAAAAATAATTTTTTTTTATTGTTTTATTGTTTAGTTTTTTTTTTCTGATGAATAATAATAATAATAATAGTGGTCGATTTTTTGGTTATTATTAGTGATTTTTTTAATAGTGATTATTTTGTTGTGTTTTTGTTACTTGAGTACATGTGGGCAACAAGGGTGGGTTGTGTTTTGATTTTGAATGTGTTTTCGTTTTGAATGCTAGCGATGGTGATATCGTTTATGTGGTTTAGGGTTTACGCTTTGGTCTGTTTGGTGTTGATTTTTTGCACAAATGTGTGTAGATGGATAGTATTTGTTTCACGTATTTGATTTGGTTTTGGTTTTAAATGTGTGATGGAGAACAACGAGAGCCTTTTGGTCACAGGAAGGGGTTTAGGGTTTGGTTTAGCCTTTTTGTTGTCAACGTGTGATGAATGTGTTTTGGTTTTGGTGGTGGATTGGTTTGTAGGTTGGTTTTTTTGTGGATTCTTTCTTGACATTAATTGGTTTTTGTGTTTAGGAGTTTTAAAGTTTCAACATACATGGCTAGAAAAGGAGTTTGTGTGGATGTTGCACAATCTAAGGTAAGTTATTTAGCACACTGCTTTGTTATTGAAATGTATGAGATGTGCAGATAGTAACATGTATGTGGTATTTAAAGCTTAGGCTTAGACATAGGATTGACACTGACCCTATTGTGCAAATAAATAGTGCAATGGGTCCACTCCAACGACAACAATTGGAGATGACTCCTTTCATATGGATGCTTCATTTGTAAGAGCCACTAAAAATTTCAAATTCCTTGCTCTGTGAGTTGGTGAGCAAATGGAACAGCCAAAGTAAAAGCTTCAGGATTAGAGAGCACTTGGTGCCATTCAATGTTTTTTATGTTTGTAATTGTATTGAGGTTGGGTGTTAGTGGAGAACATGTTAGTTTTGATAATTGTACACTTAGGTTAGTTAATCATTTATTTGGTGAGGAGGACATTAGAATTAAGAAGATTGTTTCGAAATTAGGTGAGGAAGACAATGTACATAATTATTGTAGATTGTATATATTGCTTGTATTTTATTTTTTATTTTCCACGCACTTCTAGGACTGTTGGCTCTTTTCCTTTTAGTTTATTAGATAGTTTAGAGACATTGAATTTGTGGAATTGGGAGAAGTTGTACATTCTTTATTGGTCAAGAGTATAGACCAAGCTTCCTATCTCTTCTAGCATCGAAAAAACACTGTTGGCCTACACTTGGTTGGTTGTGTAGCTATGTTGCAGGTTTATGTTTTGTTCCATTTAAATTATGTAGGGTTCTATCAACTTTGAAATTAAAGATTTGATATTTCAATTGTTTTTTCTTTTTTTTTTTGTTTGAGGTGTGGGCTCCGTAACACGTGGGAATGAGATGCAGTTTCTTGTTCCCATGTTTTCTTGATCGGTCTTGCATAAATGTGAGCTCGTCAAAGATTGAGTCATCATTCTTAAAAAAATGAGGTAATTGTGAGTCTTTTATGAATTTTTTACATTATGATTATATAATGTTTTTCATTTGGTGATAAGATTTGTGTGCCACTTATGAAGATTGTTTGGGACTGGAGCTTAACAGAGGAGGAGGAGGAGACTGTGGACATTGTGCGCAATGTACTACAGTTTCTACGCCCTTCAACTATAAAGTTCATGGAGGGTGATGATGTTGAGAACTCAGAGGAATGGAAAATACTTGTAGCAGAATGATGTATTAGAAGAGAAAAAATTCAATCCAATGTCAAGCTCGTGGGTTCACTTGTAGAAGAAATAAGAATGCTACGATAGCAATTGTCAAATGCCTCTACTAAAGGCAGTAAAGGGCCATCTCGATGACTCCAACAAGGAGTCCACCATGGAGTTCAGATGGTGGTAATGAGAAGCCGAAGACGATCCTTGGTGTTGATGATGTTCATAAGCTTTATAAGGGTGTGACTTGTTCTAGTGAAGATGATCACATGTATATTATATTTTGGCAAAAAATTTTCACTCCATGTTTTGTTTTAACTTGATCATATGTTGTTTTTTTGTAGTATTTTTGTTGAGATTGAACAACATATCATTACTAAGGGTGACCTCTATGGCCTTGGGCCTAGGGCTACATTGGATAACATGGTAAGCAGGAATTGATTGACTTTAATCTACCATGTTGTTTGAAAATAACTATAAAAATTGTATGTAGGTCATGCTATTTGCCACCAACTTGTTGATGTATGATGAAAAGAAAAGGACAACCATGATCAAGCGTATTTGCTCGAATCCCATTTTTGTAGTATGTTGAACTATTATGAATGGATTGTCCATTTAGGAGTATTTGTAATTGTTTTGGATTCATAACAGATTTTGATGAATGTTGTTTGTTGTAGACTAATGTCATTGAGCAGCAGAAAAAATAGAAGAATAAATCAAAATGGTGCACTTGGGGAGAGAGTGAATACAAAGCATTTTACCTAGAGAGCTTGATGAAGTTCTACAAATTTATGGGTGTTGAAATTGTAAGTGTTTTTATTTGAAACTTAAAATAATAACCTTAATATTAAGGAAGTGTTTGTTAATTTGTAATAATTTTTATGTAGATTTTTGTCCCTACAATTCATGATGACCATTGGTGGTGTTATGCTCTAAAGTGTTCAAGCAAGGAATTATTTGTCTTGGATTCCCTTGGGAAAAAATGTCGTGGTTGTAAGCCCATTGATAAGGTTGTGGTAATTGCATATCTATTTGATATTGGATGAATGAATATCATGAAATCTCCTGTTTTGAAGTATGTGTTATGTGTTCCTGAAATTGTGTTGTTGTTTTAAAGGCATTACTTCTACAATTTCTCTTAGATTTCTTCGTAGATGTTGGGGAAGACAAACCTCGTCCTGTTAAAGTTATTGACAATGACCTCCCACTCCAACCAAACTTGTTAGTGTGCTAAGATATTGGTGAATGTTGTTAAACCTACCTATATTGAAGTTTTTGTCTGCCTTGGTAAATATGTGTAATGTTTTGCAGGTATTGTGGTTTGATGGTGATTAAATACATGGAAGTGTGGGATAATGTATGTCGATTTCATGGGAAGAGGATGCATGAATATTCCATGGTTTGTAATAGTTTACTTATATTTTTATGGTTATGTGTATTTTTGGTTGAATTGGTAAGATTATAAATTGATGGATCATGGTTTATTTGTATAATGAACTTTAGAGTTTCTGCCACCAGCTAGTTTGCAAATGGGTGCTTCATGATGATAACTTATATTGCCAAATTGTGCTTTCCAACTTGAATTTGAGTAGCTTAAGTTTACCATAATATTATTTAACAATTTGTTGTTGATAGTTGTAATAACAAGTAGTTAATATTTTGCACTTTGTGATGTAAATATTGATACACAAATAATTATTATTCAGTTATAAAACTAAATAAATTAAGTAATGAAGTTTTTAAAACATTTTTTTGTGGAAAATAATGAGCAGTGGCAATTTTCTTTTTAACTACAAATGATTCTGATATGGGGAAGGTGGAGATGTACATGATGGTTGTTAACCCCACATCAGAGGCTGCCAAGTAAATGATGAGTGGTAGCCACATATTTGAAGTAGTTGTTACAAGGAAATATAAAAGGCTAGTGAGTTAAGTGAGTTTGTAAGCAGAAAATATGTTAGAAGTGGAGTGGAGGAAGATTTGGAACTGCACTAAATGCTGATGTTGGTAAAGTGGTGTTGTATAAGGGAGTTACCAAACCTATATGGGAGGTGCCCAAGTAACTGATCAATGGTAATTAGAGATCTTAAACTTATGTTATTGAGTAATAGAAGCAAATAAATGAGGTCAGAAAGTATCTAAAAACTATTTCTGGGGTAAAGAGTCAGCACCGGAAGAATATTTTGAGTTGGAAATCATTATCATGTTTGGCAAGTAAAGGCACAGAGTAAATGTACAAGGTCAATGATTGTAGCAAGTTTGTAAACACACTTTAAAGGGGAAAATATGCCATAGGTGTGGTGTTCAATTGATTGTATCAGTTCTTGATTCTATTTGAGTGTTTCCTGTTAATTGTGATTACTGTATAATTGATTATGTTTCTGGAAACTTATTTTCTTGAATAAATTATTTCTTCTTGTTCAGTCTATTATTTATGGATTGCTTTGATGTGTGACTGACTTTCAGTTAACTATTACTGCTATTTATCTGATTGTTTCTAGGTAGTTCTGAACTGTGTTTTTATTCAATTGATTGTTTCCACATTTGACTATGGCGTTTTTACTGATTGACTGATATGTGTGTTCTAGTCAATATATTGATTGTGTTTGTTAATTAACTGTTTCTTGACTGAATTGGTTCACACTCTAATTTTAGTTAATTGCTTTTACTGGTTATTGTGTCTGGCTATACTTGATTGTTCCTGAACTGCTTTGAACTGTATACACTATTTAATTGATTACCACTGTGTCTCAATAAACTGTTTCTTACTGATTATCAGTTCTGTGTATTGTTTCAATTTATTGTTTTTGATTTGGGGTGAATTGAACTTTAAAAAATTTTCACTATGAGCAAAGATTTAAAAATATTTATATTTATAATTGATGTAACATTCATAAAAACAAAAAAGAGCAAAGTTTACAACTTTAAAGTAAACTAATGTAAACTTCAAACTTTAAGGTTTATCATTTGTTCTCAGTCTTAAAGTTAGACATAATAAAAAACCTAAATAACATTTCAACTATGATTCTTGATGTTCATCATTTGCTTCTTCATTGGGAACACTTCCTTGATTAGAGACCTAATATATAAAAATAAAAAAATAATTATAATTAGTAACATTCAACTTACAATAAAATATATAATTGAACCAAGATTTAAATATTACCGACGATGGTTGAAACATAGCAAATTCACTAGGCAATTCTCCAGAATAATTTTTCACAAAAAAAATCATCAATGCCTTCATTTCATTAACTTGCGATGTTAGTATAGAAACCTATTAGAACACAAGATCAATGTAATTAGTCAAATTTAAATAATATTGAAACTTAAACATTCATATAGGAATAAAAACATTATTCCCTTTGTGACGTTTTAGTTGAATAACATTTGACCTACCCTAAACAACTCGAACTACCTTTTTTTTATACTTGATACCTTTTATATGAATTAGTTCATTATTCTTTGATACCTTTTAAGTCTTCTCAATTTACTATACTATTAAGTCTTAACCATTTAGCCATTATTGTACCTAAAGGCGGGTCCTGGTCTGCCTTCTATTTGTCACCATCACTGTCTGTGTATGAAGTAACTAATTTAATTTACTTTCTCAAGTATAAGAAAACATGGTTAAAAAAGTTATAATAATTAACTAATCTAAAAGTGCACCTACCCAAGGTAATATTATCTTTAATGTATAGGATCTCAAACTTGAGCACATTTTCATTCTCAGGATTCATTAGGTGGGCCCCAGGGTATTAAAAAATGAATTTAAATATAATTGGTCACTTCAAAATAGTTACTTGGGTTTCAACGAATGACTGCCACATCAAATACAAATATTTCAATTCTATTTTTACTTTCTAAATTAGAGAGAATAACCTAGCAGAGATCAGAGACCAATATCACAGTAATTATAACATGTTCTATATATACTTATATTTCATGTAAGAGGATGATAAATTTTAACAATAAGATATTTGTTTTCTTTAAGAGATTCAAATTTCAATATAATTAAAAACTGCTATCAAATAAATTAATTATTAACCTGATTTTGTAATTTTATGTTGGAAGGAGATCTTGAAGATGTCCCACTATATGAATAAGTATTGGAACCAAACACTTTAGATGGACAAGGATCCAAACCTAAACCCCTAACACGTCCACAATGTTCTTGACTTCCAAGGGCATAAGCTAGGGAGTCATTACTTGATATATTTTTTGATATGAATGATGATGAGGTTGATTCATATGCTTGAATTTTCTCCTTCAAAAAATAGAAAAAGAAACTAATTAAAATTGCATTAAGTGTAGTGGACAATTATAGACTTTATTAGAATTAAACTTACACTAATTTCCCTTGCTTCATCACTCACAAATGTTCCATTAACATGCTTATGTGTAGCTATCCATACCTCTCCTCTACTAACCTGGTGGCCACATTCTTTTTCCTATAAAATAGAAGAAAAATTAAATGACACAATGTACATTAAACTAAAACATAAATTTCACATGAATATGTCTATTGTTGTTACCATTTCATCTCTTTTCCTTGCAATGCTCTTAGATCCACCAGTATGAGCAATGGTTTGCTTTGTCTTGTTCTCTTTATTTTTTAGGGCATTTTCCTATTCATCAACATATAAAAATCAATAAATATGAATGTAGATGATGGAAAAAAGTTTGAGTTATACCTTTGTTTTTGAATTTAAACGATAATAAACAAAAGAAGCCCACTGATCTCTATTTATTCCTTCTGGAGCCATTGCGATCAATTCATCTCTAGTACGTGTTCCATCATTCCTTTGTTGCCACAATTCTTGTCGGTAGTCTCTCCATTTTATGTTCAGTGACTTAAGGATGTGATTTATATGAACATCATAATGGACATCAAATTTAGTCTTCAAAAGATAAAAAATCTAAATTTGACAACAATTATAGTATAAGTACATTATAAATTTAAATTATACATTGCTGACCTGAATAATGTTCTTAAGCATATTTTCTTTATAATCTTTAGAAATCTTCCTCCAAATAGAATAGCTAATAGGAAAGGCATTATAGTTTCTTGCAATACTACCTAAGAACCTATTCAATAATGCTCCACCATCTCCAATTGGTTGGCCCTCATTATTCCATTGCACAACAATCCTTTCATTAGAAGGTAAATGCCAAACATCATTGGTTCTTAATTATTTTGTATTTCCCTTTCCTTGATCATCTGTGAGAGGTAGCAATACAAAACACAATCTTTTATGGATTCCAAATTTGGCTAAGAAAAGAATTTAAACAGATTTGGCTTACCAATGACGTTAACAAGCCATGCTCTTTTATGGACAACGGGCCTTTGTTCCTCTTCTTTTTCTCCCTCTTCATTTTCTTCCTCTTCATTTTCTGCATATACATCTGATGTAGTAGTTTTTGTTGGTGCAGGTACATGTCCAAATTGATGTGGTAGCTCAGAATCAGATTGAGGTGCAGATGGAGGTTGAACATTGAATGTAGATCTAGAGTTGGTTTGACTAGTTGAACATATCCTCCCTTTCAAGGTTCCTGAAATGATGTGAGAGGAATAAAATTAGTCAGTTTCATGATTAAGCATATATTGATTTTTCAAGTAATAAACTAGCCCACATTATTGTAATACTCCAATATTTTCAACAGTGGAGAATCCTAATACAAATACTTCTTTAGCTTAATCATTCCTTTTCATCTTTATTCCTTTCTAATCTTTAAGTTATAACACAACAATAAAAAACATGAAAAAAAACTAGTTTACCAAACAGAAACAAATGCATATGAGACAGGACATGACATTAGAGTTATGTTTTCCTAATTGAATTATTGAACACAATCTTTAGAATATGGTACAAAGAGATGTCTTTGACATGTTGTCCACATGAAGGGTTTATTAAATAATTTGAGGAGCTTTTGCCCTTTCTGCTGTCCACTACTGCTCTTCTATAATTAATTTATGGCCTTGATCAATTAGGGTGTGGCACATGTTATCATACACCATTAGCAAGCGTGCAAAGAGGCCATTTTCGTACTTGTATTATTCAGTATAATTTCATGTCCACAATGTTTCTCATTTCATAAATAACTATATAAGAATTCAATGTTAGTTAGTAGTTAGCATACCGGTCGCACTAAAAGGTGTATATATTATTATAGTGATAGTTTTTCAGGAGGTATAATTGTATTTCTTAGGCATGTTATAAAGCCATAATTTCTTATTTAGGCATGATACAAGCAATTATGGTTCTTAATCAATCAAATAACGGGGCAACCCATAATCCATATATTCTTTAGACCTAATCTAGTTAATAAATTTGAAAAAAAAAAAACATCATACACCATCACCCAACACCTTTAATTAAGTTGTGCATATTTTAATTTTTGAATTATATAATGATATATATTTTCACAAGAATTGGCTCCACATTGGGTCCACATTATCT
>Ga0209489_100400_pt1 | contig 78601 bp, 38 predicted proteins | sample SiratrowhiteBW_FD_187527 | JGI IMG/M metagenome (GOLD analysis project Ga0209489, IMG submission 187527) | Root nodule microbial communities of legume samples collected from California, USA - Siratro white BW (SPAdes) (version 2) | ecosystem: Host-associated > Plants > Roots > Nodule | place...
TTTTTTTTTTTCTTTTTTTTTTATTTTTTTTTTTTTCTCTCTTTTTTTAATTCTTCTTCTTTTTTTATTATTTTTTTCGTTTTCTTTTTTTTATTTTTTATTTATTTAATTTTCATTTTCTTCTTTTATTTATTTTCTTATTATTATTTTTTATTTTCTAATTTTTTTAATTTTAATTTTTTATTATGAATTTAAAAATTTAAATTTAAAATAAAATAAGAATATAAATAATAAAAATGTAGATATAAATATTTTACTTTTTTTATTTTTTTATTCGGACGAAATTATGTGTTGAGAATAATACTCTCCCAAAATATAACATTATTTTTTATATTTATTTCAAGACAATAACTTTTTTAAGATAAACAAAATACTGGAAGTTAAATTAAAGTGGAGGCCGAGGAAGCCTTGGAAAATGTGGTGGTGAACCAACTGATGCATAGTCTTTTGTATTAGCCATCTCGATCCTCATCTGGATTCTGCTTACTTCTTCCTTATTCAGTTCTTTCCTTGATGTTTTCTAACAAATTGGTAACACTCTTAAAATAAGTATAATTCACTCTTTAGATATGAAACAAGTAATAAATATTACTAAAAAAACCTTTTTCTATCGAATCTTCTATGATTGATTACAATTATTGAAAGTTACAAAAGAGTATCAGAGAAAGGTAACACTTTGTTCATAAGTATTAATGAAAGTATATATGAAGCCAAATAAATAGATTAAGATGATTCATACCTCTTTAATTGCATTCACATCTTTTTGTGAAGTTGCTGGTAGCCTTGGATTCTCTATATGTATATGGATTAAGCACAAATCAAAATAATCTCATAATATTATTACGAAGAATTTAAGCATATAGAAAGTAAGCATTTCTCTCTGAAACTGAATTATTTTATATCAAAAATTAGAATTAAGACCTAAAAGACCGACCTGCAAAAGATGTTGATAAAAGTGATGCAGAAATTATGAGAAAGAGAAGGGTAAACTTCTTGAGAAGCATGAGAATACCCATGTGTGCAAGTTTATATTTTTTATACGGTGTTTCCTATATATATTGCAAGGAAGAATACATTCCCAAAGAATAAGGCTTTTGAAGGAAGAAATTTTTGTATTTATAAACCACTTTGCTTTTAGTGGGACACAAGACTTTGTTGAAAATTATTATATACCCTTATAAACAATTAAATTTTCTACCTTATCAAACTTTAATTTGTGACCCCTCCTTTGAACTTAAAATATTTTCAAAGCAACAATGAAACTTTCATTTTTATATGATTGAAAATGGTTTTTTATTGTACCTAAAGCTTAGAGCAAATCCGTTTTTCTAGCATACCAAAGTTTTACCCTTCCCTTTCTTTCTTCTAAAAGTTAATACAGGTATGGAATAAAATATTTTTCATTATCAATTTATTCAAGTAGACTTTTAAATAGTTATATTACAAATTGTACGAATAATAATTTTTTATTTTATAGTCTAATATAATCATTCATAAAAATAAAATAAATAAATAAAGAAAATAAAAACACGTTAATAAACATAATACAAATAAATAATAATTATTTAAATAAAGATAATAAACAAAAAATAAGATAAATAAATATATATTTTTTATTTTGTGGGTTCGATAAGTATTAATTTTGAACGTAATTCTAACTTTATGGAATGTTTAAAGATATTTGTCACTTTTTAGTTTTTAAATATTTTTATTTTTTATTTTTGACAATTTGTTTTATATATTTTTTTTTATTTTTGAAAACGGTTTTCTATTTTACTTTCGAAAATTGTTTTTATATATTTTTTTTGAAAAAACTGTTTTTATATTTTATTTAAAAAAAAACTGTTTATATATTTTATTTTAAAAACTAATTTTTATATTTTATTTTGAAAACTGTTTTCACATTTTTTTTGAAAAAATTGGTTATTTAAAAAACTATTTTTTATTTTATTTTAAAATTTTTTTTTATATTTTATTTTTAAAAAATTGTTTTTCATATTTTATTTCGAAAAACTGTTTTTATATTTTATTTAAAAAACTTTTTTTAATATTTTATTTTAAATTTTTTTTTTTATATTCTAGTTTGAAAAACTATTTTTATATTTTATTTTAAAAAGACAGTTTTTTTATATTTTATTTTGAAAAACTGTTTTTTATATTTTATTTCGAAAAACTGTTTTTATATTTTATTTAAAAAACTGTTTTTTATATTTTATTTGAAAAAACTGTTTTTTATATTTTATTTGAAAAAATATTTTTATATTTTATTTAAAAAAACTGTTTTTTTATTTTTTATTTTGAAAAACTGTTTTTATATTTTATTTCGAAAATCTGTTTTTATATTTTATTTTAATTTTTTTTTTATATTTTATTTTAAATTTTTTTTATATTTTATTTTGAAAAACTGTTTTATATTTTATTTTAAAAGAATTTTTTTTATATTTTATTTTGAACAAAAAACTGTTCATATATTTTTTTTATTATTATTTATCATTCAAAAATTATTATTTAAAAAAAAAATATAAAAATAATGAGAAAATATATTTAATAACAAAAGAATAAATTTAACTAAATCTAAGTCAATGATGAAGGTATAATAATAATGAAAAAGAAATAAAATATTGAGTCTAGATTCATTTAAGCTTATTAACCATAGTGGATGTAAAAATAAAATAAAGAGAAGTGCAGGAATAATAGATTGAGCGTGTAGCCCATTTGCCTTGAAAGGGAGTGCAGAGGTGCAGGACAAAACAGAAGAAAACGTGACACTGTGCGAGAAACATAAACATTATAACTAACTTTACACATCACAGCAGATAATCATGATAGATAGATTGGAAAATAGTAGTTTAATACTAGTGTTCATATTATATTTTTATTTTTATTTTACATTCTATTTTATTAATAAAATATTATATAAATAAAATAATAATATATAATAGTATTAAATAGTATCAAAGATAAATTGTAGTATTAAAATATTACCATATATAGAAATATATAGAAAAGTCATCAAGTAAAATCACTTATATTTTTTAAATATTTTTTTCTCAAAAATATATATAACTAATGCAAGATGTTTACCATTGCATTGAACTCTCAAATTTAATTTGCTTTTGTTTAAGTATAATATTCTTCCTTCTTTGTATTAAGGATAGATCTGAGGTGAAATTTGAAGTACTAAACAAATATATTTAAAAATTCTCAATTTTTTATTTTCTTAACATTGCATAATTCTATTAAAAATAAGTGCTTAGTTTTTCTTGTGGTCTTAGTTATGATATCTTGGATTTAGATGTGTTGCTAAATTTAAATGTTCTGATGCTATAATTAATTTTTAGTTTGATCCTTTATATTGTTTGGTCACTGGGTTAAAAAGGAAAATAATAGATAGATTGAGAAAATATACAATACAAGAAAATAAATACTAATTAATTTTTAAATTAGTCTCTAATGACATATGTCACTAAAATTTTGGTAGCTAATGTTAGATACCAATTATTTATTTAACTTAATTGATCACTAAATTCAATAACAATAAAAATCTAATTTAATAACTATTTTGATCACAATTAATAATAATTTCATTTAGTAGTTAAAAATTGATTTCTAAACATATAGTAATATATTCTATATGAATGCTGGGAATAAAACTATTAAAAGGACCAAATACAGTAAAAATTGAATGTCATTTGATCATGATGTATTACATAAAATAGGCATGTAACTCGATTGCATTATTTTAATGAATATCTTTGTTATATTAACTTACTAACAAAGCTAACCATAATTATTTTAGTTTGATGCTTTATTGAAATAAATACATTAGTTTGGTCATACTTATTATTAAGGTTCCTTTCATAAATTTTAATTTATTTTTTATAAATTACATATTTTATTATTTTTAAGGTATTTTTATAATTTTTATTCAAATAAAAAAATTATAAGACTTACATTTAAAATAGTGTTTTATTTGATTATCGAAAAGAGAAATGAATTTTGAAATAGAAATATATGTTTTATTCCTATAATTTAAGATTTATTGGAAGATTTAACATCTTAAATTTTATATGATATCAACATATTTTAGGAAATCTTATAAAACTTACGTCATAACTTTAAAACTTTTTGTACTTTTTGCAATGAAAATGACTTCATATATAATTTAAACATTAAAAACAAACATGCGAATTCTATACCAAAATATAGAAGTATGAATATCGAATTATTTAAATAAAATAAATTAATAATATTCAAAATATTTTTTGTATTAAACATTATGTCATCTTATTATATTAGTTTGCATCAAAATCAAAAAATAATTTTTCAACAATATGTCAAAAATAATAACTTATATAAAATTTTACTAATTCAATAATAATAATAACTTTTAAATGAAAAAAACAAGTTATAATTTTTATAAAGACTTCAAGTTTTGAAAAATCATTCACTTTATCTCAAAAATTTAAAAATCACAACAATTTTAACTAAAATCGTCACTATGATATTTGTTCATCAAAATAATCATACTTAAAATTTTCATACTTTTCTAATGGTTTTAAAGCTGTTATAAATCTAACACTCAAGGTTACAACTTGAATGAAAAATACAAAGGCTAAGTTGAGAAACATCTATGTGCTCAAGGTCTACAAAATCATTGAGTAAACTATTTTGTTTTTACACTTGATACTGAGCTTAAATTCGTGAAAGCAAATTTATACCATTTTACAAACAAAATGATTTGTTGCTAGAAATTATATTATTTCACCAAACAAATTATGATCCCTTAAGTGTATTCAAGCTCAGAAAAGAGGTTAACCATCTAAATAGAATTTATTGATTTAAATTTTTATCTACTTGATCAAATTTATGTAAAATTTGTCATTTTATACAAATTTTAAAACTAAATCTAAACTTCAACCAATTATTTCTTTTAATTAAAATAAATTTTCAACAAGTTTTAAATACTTAATTTTAACTCCTAATAACGTTATTTCAAAACTCACATCAATTCAATTAGTTTTGACCATACAGATCCAATTGTTTAATTTTAAACAAATTCTGCAATAGAATTAAATCCAAAAATGTATGGCTTAATCTTGATCATTCGTAATTTCTTAACCAAATTAAACATTTTCCAAACAACTACTAAAACAAATAATCACACTTAATCCTTCATGCAAAACTTATTCAAAACTAATTTAAAAATACTCAAAAAAAATCTATCAAATCTATTATAACTATTATTGTAATGTATTCTGACAGAAACCTACTTTAACACATTCTAAGTTTATGATTCATATAAAAATTTAAAGATCTTTCTAAAAATATCAGCAAGTTTCTATTACTATTGTACTAATCCAAGTAAAAAGCAAGCAGTAGATGGCAAACCAAGCCAGAGGATTTTGCTTGTAACCACTTTGATATTGTAGGAAGATTTCTTGACATCTAGAGTACATGGTAATGCATGGTTCGACCTGCAATGCTCAAAAACAAATAATTATTAGATTATTGAAGGTAAAGCTGACTTCTCAATTAAATACACAGAAACAATGTATGTTTAATACGAACTGAAATGAATTTAAGACAAAAAAAATATTGAATATAAATGGCAGTGCACTTGAATAATCTCCTAATATTATTCTATTATCCTCAAATGACAATAACTTGCTTGAATGAAAAGTTAGTTCTCATTTTTAGTTAATTGAAAATGTTTATTTTTTATACACCAACACTTTCAACTTTTAGCTTAAATCTTTCAAAATAGAAATTTATACTTAGTTCTTCAGCACCTTTAGAGCTAAATTTTCAAATGTAAATCTTCTTAAACGTCCTACAAACTACATTGAAAATGGTCCTTGATATTAAAATTTAATATATTTAAAATATTTTGTAATTTGGTATAAGAGGTTAACCCAACACATATACCAATATATTGATGAATATATGAGTTTTTTCTAATTTGGATATTATTACAATTAATGTTTTTAAACTAAAAAAACATGATTAAGTGACTTAATAATAAGATTGTAAAATTAAAATAAATTTAAAAACAAGTTTTCTCTCCTTACATTAGTATATAAGTGATTTCTCATTTTGTTCAAGTTAGTTTTAAGGTCGTTTAAAGTAAAAAAAAAAAAAACTATTTATTATAACCTTTCTTTTCAACATCAAAATTGATATGAGCTTATATGTGGATAAATTTAAATTGGTATGGACAAAATCCTTAATCTCATGTTAATCAAAATTTATATATAGTTTATCATGATTGATTTGGTTCAAATCTAATGTTTGTGAGAGAAAAGTTGTTTGAACTATCTCTCTTTCAATTACTATCAAAAGGCTGACATTTTTATCTATAAAGACTAGAGACTAACGACTAATATGTAATGGAGATCACACGTTATGACATTTATGAACAAAAATAAGATATTTTCTTGTAAATAAAATTATTGAATAGAGTTATCAAAAAGGTTCAAACCACATAATCCAAATATGATAATTGAGGTCACATCCTCACATTTAGTCAATGACAACAATATTAATCGATATAGTACCAAAATCAACGTGAAAGACACCTCAAAAAATCAATAAGATAAAACTTAATACAAAATCTTTTAAAACAAAAATTGATACTTAGTTCTTCAACACTCCAGAGCTAAATTTTCAAATGTAAATATTCTTAAACATCTTACAAGCTACATTGAAAATTCTCCTTGATATTAAAATTTGGTATACTTAAAATATTTTGTAATTTGGTTTTACTTGTATAAGAGGTGAATCCAACACACATATATTATATTAATAAGAATATATGAATTTTCTCTAACTTGGATATTATCACAATTAATACTTTTAAACTAAAACAAACATGACTAAGTGACTTAATAATAAGATTGCAAAATTAACATGAATTTAAAAACAAGTTTCCTCTCCTTACATTGATATAAGTGATTTTTAAGATTTTGTTGTCAAGATATGATAAAAAATATCTCAAATTGTTCAAGTTAGTTTTAAGGTAGTTAAAAGAAAAAAAACTATTTATTATAACATTTCTTTTCCAACATTAGAATGGAGATGAGCTTCTATGTCGATGATATTTACATCACACATTATGATATTTATAAACAAAAATAAAATATTTTCCTGTAAATAAAATTATTGAATAGAGTTGAAGTCAATTCATCACGACAACAATATTAGTACCAAACCAAAATCAAAGTGAAAGATGTCTCAAAAAATCAATAAAATAACACAATTAACATATTTTCATAAACCAAATGTTTAAGCTAAAAATAGATTGATTATAATATTCATACTAATTGAGATTCATATGTAAAACTTAATACAAAATGTACAAATAAAATGACTTAAAAACATATCTACAAAATAAAATAAAATGACTTAAAACATATAAATGTTACATTTTTTTTTATAAAATTTATCACTTTTAATTTGTTAAGCTAACTTTATGAAGAGCCTTTTGCATCACTTCATCTTGAATTCAAGCAAATATATAAAGGGAGTAAGAAGATATGAAAAAAAAGAAATTAGAAGAAAAAGTCTCTCAACTTAATCAAACAAAATTCTCAATTTATATAAGAAATCAAACAAAATTGAAATATATTATTATCATTATATAAAAATTAGAAGAAAACACTTCATATGCGTAATATATCAAATCCAAGAATGATAAATTGAACCAAATCATTTTAGGGATGAAGAGACCTTGGACGGTACCCTAAACCCTAAACAAAACAGGATTCAAAATAAAAAGACCAAGCATTTCAAAACGCAAGAGAAAGAGCGTGTGCTTTTTGAAATTTCTGAATCAAACTTCCATATAGTAAAGACCAGAGATCTGATTCACATCTTACCTTCCTCCAGATCCTGATACCCAACCTCTGATCGATCCCTCTCCGGTGAGACCGCGCTCCTTCGATTCCTCTGCTAAGCTTATTCGTTTTCCACCGATTCATCGATGACGGCCATCGAGGACTTGTCGGAGCTCGCCGATTCGATGCGCCAAACGGCGGCGCTTCTCGCCGACGAAGACGTCGATGAATCCTACAATGTTGTAAGTCTCCGTTTCTCCTCTCATACGCAGTCGTTTTGTTCACTACTCTGTGATTCCAATTTTGTAGGGTGCTGGTAAATCCGCTTCTCTCAGCTCCGAACTCACTCTTAAACCCTATTCTGTTACGCTACTGAAACTGAATGTTGAATTTTGTATTATTCTGCAGCGCCATTACTGATCTATCTGTACCTAACCGGATAAAGAAATTGTATATAAATTTAAAACAATATAATTTTTCCTTTTATAACATTAATCTCTTGGTTAATATTTTACTTTTCTTTTTGTGGCTTGTTCAATTTTGTTAACTTGTAGGGAAGGAGGAGAAGAAATAAAAGGACAAATCTGGTCAGTCAGGGCAAGACGGCTCGGGTTTAAAAGGAAAAATAACAGCAGGTGGGTCCTACTCTATATGATCTTAACAAAATTGGATATCATCTGGGAAATTTAATTGATCTGGGATTTATGTAGTAGTGTAGTAGTTCAGTGGAAAAATTAGAGTCAATAGCAGATTGGACTAGTCACCCAGTGGAAAGACTGCTATTCTAAATTTTTTATATTTATATATATAATATATATTTATGTATTTTTATTATTATATTAATTCTATTAAATTATTATTATTTGTTGTTATATATTGTCTCAATTAACCTTTTCCCATTTATAAATAGATACCCTTTGAACTTCAACTTTTTTCCAATTGATCCTTAGAATTTAATGTATTTGAAAAATATTATCTTTTTATGAATTAATAAACTTCTGACATTTAAATTATTTATCTTAAATGACAGTATTTCATTGATCTTATTCTTCTTCTTGTTACAATTTATCTTTTTATATGTTAAAATGTAATAAAATATGAATTTAGAAATAAAGAAAATAATAAAAAATAATTAGAAGTTGTATTTGATTTTTTAATCCTAAATTGTTTTTTGTTTTAATGTTTGATAAAGTATTTTATAAAAAAGAAAGTAATTAATTATTGCTTTTAAATAGATATATAGTTGAGGTTTTTTTTTGTTAATTGTTTAGCCTCCATTTAATATAAGGAATTAATTAAATTGTTTATCTGCAAAAAAGAAATGAAGTTTATGGGATAAATTAAAGTTTAAGGATCAATTAGAGTTAACTTAAAATTTAGGGTGTCTATTTTCAAAAGATGTAAAGCTTAAGGGGTTAAATGCTGTTGCACCTTTTAAATATGACAGTATACTTTATTGTATTGTAATAGTGTTGTCATTATTATAATAGTATAATATGGTAAAATGAAAAAACAGCAGAAAAAACTTCTTGGCTTCATTTTTGGGTAAGATGGGCGTTCGACCTGCATCTCAAACTGGGCCACTCTCTTACCAAAAAATGTGGAAAGTATTAAAACATAATTATATCTATACCTTTGGTTTCTGTTCCTCATACATACTATCCATAGTATTTTTCTCAGCATGACTTCTTCAGCCTCCTGCTTACCCTTGCACGCCTTTTGATAATACTATGAATAATACATATAAAGAACAGAGAGAAGCCAAACAGATCGATTCAGACATGTTTTTGATACACAGGATCCTCATAAGAGGCAAGTGTAGAGCATACACATGAACAAATCTTTGTGTTATCGTACCTGACATTGTTCACGGGCGTTACACTATCTCAGATTATTCCTTTATCCCGGAAGGGACGGCGGATCCCTGAGGTTATAGCGTTACATAAGGCTTTATATACCCAACATGGTGAGGATACAAGCCATAGCCCGGGTTTTCAGCCTATATACGATGTTACACCGTTTTCACAAAGCTAGCTCTGAGATCATTTCTTTCTTCTGACTGGAACTACATCATAAAACTTAAAGCTTTTGAAAGAGAGAAAGGAGAAGAGGCTTTAGTGAGTCATAGAGGTAAAAGATGAAAGCGGAATATTCATTGTGGAATTGGCTTGCTTCTTACAAACATCTGAACTCCTTATATAGACAAAGAGTTTTACAAACAGACAAACATTACATAATCCTTGTCATAAAGTTTGACAAGATATAAAGCTACTTTTGACAAAGCATAAGGTTGACAGGACATAAAACTAACTCGATAAAGACATAAAGCTATCTTGACGGTGACATAAAGTTATTTTTGACAAAACATAAAGTTGACAAGACTTAAAGCTAACTTGACAAAGACATAAAGTAAGTTTGACGATGACATAAAGCTTATAAGACAAACTTGATAACGACATAAAGTTGATGAGTCATAGAGCCTTGTCACATAGTCTTTATCCTTCTGTGTCCGATCCAGCTGTATTCTTTTGAGTATCAGTAGGCCAGGGGGGCCATGGTCCTTGAGAGTATTGCCAGATGGAATCATTCCAGTTGATCTTATCTTCTTCTTTGGAGTCATTCCAGCTGATCTTATCTTCTTCTTCTTCTCTGACAAACTAAATGGACACTTTTTATGGGACGTAGATTCATCCGTATGTGATCCACACTGCAACTGCAGTTCAGACAATGACTCTAACTCTGACTCCTCTGATGATGATGAGGATGATCTTAAAAAGAAGAGGTGGTGCAAGCCGCCACCAAAACCATCCAGAAAAGACGATCCTGAAAATCGTCCATGGATTGGAATCAGAAAGAAGACAGCCCCTTTACCAATATACAGGGAAGGAATTAAGACCCTGAGGAAAGAAGGGTACAAACCTCCATCAGATGCTAACTTGATCACATGGCCACCTCCAAGAAGCAGTTCTAACCTCTTCTGAGAGAAAAAACCAAAAAGCACACTCTGTTCACCCTGTTCACCAAAGAGCACACCTTGCTCACCCTGTTTACCAAAAAACACACCATGCTTACCAGAAAGCATACCTTGTTTTATGTTTACAGAGGAAGGTTTTCCTTCCTTAGAAAGAAAAACAAATGCAGAAAAACAGATATCTACAAAGCCTTTTATACAGCCAACAGAAGTTCTCCCTGATGGAACCTATAAACCTTCTTCTCAAGCAGAGGAGGTTCTGAATTGGCAAACCACCAACTCAATAGCTCAAAACAACCTTTTGAAGGTTATCGAGAAAAAGGTGGACAAACTAGCCGAAGATTTTCAATATATGCTAAATCAGATGTCAGACAGGATTCAGAAGGCTTATGTTGAGACAAAACAAAAAATTGAAGCTTTAGAGAAAGATAGGGAGAAGGCCGCAGAAAGGAGTTTTCATGAAAATTCCAGGAAAGAACAAGAACTTCAGAAGCTCAAAAGACAAGTCTTTGAAATTGAAGATTATGTAAAAACCATTGCTAAACCTCCTCCTGAAGATACTTACACTCCTTTCCCCATATCACCAAAAAAGCTTATCACAAGTACAATTGTCCAATATCCAACAAAACCACCGTTTCTGCCACCCAATTTGCCAGAACAAACTACAAACTTTGGCAAAAGAACAAAGAAAATAGCAACTACTTCTCAAACTATTTCTCCTGAAGAATCAAAGGATGAAGCAGAACCATTAGATCAATTAATGGTATCTTTTGATGCAGATTCACAAAGATCACAAGACTCTGAAGAGGAAGAAATAGAAAAACCTTCATGGCTTACAGAAGATGTCTCTAAAAACGCCTCTGATGAAGAGTATGCAGACTTGACAAACATACTCATGGCCTCAAACGAAAATGGAGAAGCATCCACATCAACTCCTGGATTACATACTCAAGAAATAAATACCTCATTAAAAGGGATATCTGGAACACCCTTGTTTTCACTCGATGACATTCCACCAAAACTTTGGAGGAAAAGACTTCTTGATTTTAAATCATGGATGGATGCAAAGATGATCAGTCCAGATGTTGACAGATACAAAGTAATTGAAGAATTCTGTGCTCGAATGACTGGCAAGATTCCCAGGACCCATGGCCTCCCTGGCCTACTACCTCCAAAGAAGAAGAAGATAAGATCAGCTGGAATGACTCCAAAGAAGAAGATAAGATCAACTGGAATGATTCCATCTAGCAATACTCTCAAGGACCATGGCCCCCCTGGCCTACTGATACTCAAAAGAATACAGCTGGATCGGACACAGAAGGATAAAGACTATGTGACAAGGCTCTATGACTCATCAACTTTATGTCGTTATCAAGTTTGTCTTATAAGCTTTATGTCATCGTCAAACTTACTTTATGTCTTTGTCAAGTTAGCTTTAAGTCTTGTCAACTTTATGTTTTGTCAAAAATAACTTTATGTCACCGTCAAGATAGCTTTATGTCTTTATCGAGTTAGTTTTATGTCCTGTCAACCTTATGCTTTGTCAAAAGTAGCTTTATATCTTGTCAAACTTTATGACAAGGATTATGTAATGTTTGTCTGTTTGTAAAACTCTTTGTCTATATAAGGAGTTCAGATGTTTGTAAGAAGCAAGCCAATTCCACAATGAATATTCCGCTTTCATCTTTTACCTCTATGACTCACTAAAGCCTCTTCTCCTTTCTCTCTTTCAAAAGCTTTAAGTTTTATGATGTAGTTCCAGTCAGAAGAAAGAAATGATCTCAGAGCTAGCTTTGTGAAAACGGTGTAACATCGTATATAGGCTGGAAACCCGGGCTATGGCTTGTATCCTCACCATGTTGGGTATATAAAGCCTTATGTAACGCTATAACCTCAGGGATCCGCCGTCCCTTCTGGGATAAAGGAATAATCTGAGATAGTGTAACGCCCGTGAACAATGCCAGGTACGATAACACAAAGATTTGTTCATGTGTATGCTTTACACTTGCCTCTTATGAGGATCTTGTGTATCAAAAACATGTCTGAATCGATCTGCTTGGCTTCTCTATGTTCTTTATATGTATTATTCATAGTACTATCAAAAGGCTTGCAAGAGTAAGTAGGAGGCTGAAGAAGTCATGCTGAGAAAAATACTATGGATAGTATGTATGAGGAATAGAAACCAACCGAGTGGTATCAGAGCCTAACTGATATCTAGCTGAGTTCATTTCTTTTAAAAAACTGGGTGCATTATATGAATTTAAAGTAAGTAGAGAGACTCTGATACCATTCTTTTAATGTTCCAGTCATTCAAGCACAGAATTCTTCAATAACTTTGTATCTGTCAACATCTGGACTGATCATCTTTGCATCCATCCATGATTTAAAATCAAGAAGTCTTTTCCTCCAAAGTTTTGGTGGAATGTCATCGAGCGAAAACAAATGTGTTCCAGATATCCCTTTTAATGAGGTATTTATTTCTTGAGTATGTAATCCAGGAGTTGATGTGGATGCTTCTCCATTTTCGTTTGAGGCCATGAGTATGTTTGTCAAGTCTGCATACTCTTCATCAGAGGCGTTTTTAGAGACATCTTCTGTAAGCCATGAAGGTTTTTCTATTTCTTCCTCTTCAGAGTCTTGTGATCTTTGTGAATCTGCATCAAAAGATACCATTAATTGATCTAATGGTTCTGCTTCATCCTTTGATTCTTCAGGAGAAATAGTTTGAGAAGTAGTTGCTATTTTCTTTGTTCTTTTGCCAAAGTTTGTAGTTTGTTCTGGCAAATTGGGTGGCAGAAACGGTGGTTTTGTTGGATATTGGACAATTGTACTTGTGATAAGCTTTTTTGGTGATATGGGGAAAGGAGTGTAAGTATCTTCAGGAGGAGGTTTAGCCATGGTTTTTACATAATCTTCAATTTTAAAGACTTGTCTTTTGAGCTTCTGAAGTTCTTGTTCTTTCCTGGAATTTTCATGAAAACTCCTTTATGCGGCCTTTTCCCTATCTTTCTCTAAAGCTTCAATTTTTTGTTTTGTCTCAACATAAGCCTTCTGAATCCTGTCTGACATCTGATTTAGCATATATTGAAAATCTTCGGCTAGTTTGTCCACATTTTTCTCGATAACCTTCAAAAGGTTGTTTTGAGCTATTGAGTTGGTGGTTTGCCAATTTAGAACCTCTTCTGCTTGAGAAGAAGGTTTATAGGTTCCATCAGGGAGAACTTCTGTTGGTTGTATAAAAGGCTTTGTAGAGATCTGTTTTTTTGCATTTGTTTTTCTTTCTAAGGAAGGAAAACCTTGCTCTGTAAACATAAAACAAGGTATGCTTTCTGGTAAGCATGGTGTGTTTTTTGGTAAACAGGGTGAGCAAGGTGTGCTCTTTGGTGAACAGGGTGAGCAGAGTGTGCTTTTTGGTTTTTTCTCTCGGAAGAGGTTAGAACTGCTTCTTGGAGGTGGCCATGTGATCAAGTTAGCATCTGATGGAGGTTTTTACCCTTCCTTCCTCAGGGTCTTAATTCCTTCCCTGTATATTGGTAAAGGGGTTGTCTTCTTTCTAATTCCAATCCATGGACGATTTTCAGGATCGTCTTTTCTGGATGGTTTTGGTGGCGGCTTGCACCACCTCTTCTTTTTAAGATCATCTTCATCATCAGAGGAGTCAGAGTCAGAGTCATTGTCTGAACTGCAGTTGCAGTCTGGATCACATACGGATAAATCTACGTCCCATAAAAAGTGTCCATTTAGTTTGTCAGAGAATATAGCCTTTCCGTTTTGTTGGAAAGAATGGACTGGGATCTTTCTTTCTTTGTCTCCAAGAGTGATCATCATGGTGTGGAAAACAGGAGGAGTTCCACTGGAATCTTTATTTCTCCATTTGAACGTAGTTTTGACACTACCGTCAATTGAGTTTCTTCTAAAAGTAGCCTCTGTAGATATCAGGGGCTTTTCCTTTTTCTTGAAGTTCTCATAATTGCTTATCCACTCAGTTGGAATAAGCTGTCTGAGTTCTTCTCTAGGAATCTGTCTAGGAACTTGGATTATTGTGGGAATTTCTTGGTCTTCTGCAGCTAAGACCATCAGAGCGTTTCCTGCAAATTCTTTTTCTCCAGGAAGATCAAAACAGTGATCTTGAATCCTGTAGATTATTTGGTGGTGGAGTGTTGCTGAAAGAGCGGTCTCTTCCTGTGGTGCTCCTACAAGTTGTACTTGTACCTTGAATCTGTTGGAAAGAGTGGGGTCTTTCAACTGAACATTAAAGTTTGGGAAAATGGTAAGGACTGCACTTCCAGCGTTGAGTGTTGTTAGTATCGTCCCTATCACAACTTGTTCATACTGTTGATAGGTGGAGTCCAGTGTGACTCTGGGAGTCCTTTTCTTCCGTGGAAGGTCAACATCAGTCTGACTGCTCCAAGGTGAAGGGCCACGTAATCTAGAGCTATCCATTGCTTTATAAGCTCTTTGCTTATTTCTAGATCTACGTACTGTTCTGCACTAGTAGCATGAAGTGCCACCTGGTCCATTCGGGAACTTTGAATGTATTCCCGACTTTCTTTTCGTGGTGTAGAGATCAACTTCTTGATGGAAGAGATCCATGGGAATTCTGATTTATTTCGTCGAAAAACATTATATGGACTTAGAAGTGGTGGTAAAGCATGGTCGATTTGAGATTCTTCTGGGATATGCTGATATTCTATAAGGTTTCCTATTTTGGAGGAAAGGGTCTTTTTACAGGAGTCTGGGATATTAATCTTCGAAGAAAGACTGATAGGGGTTTTTGATGAGGTAGATGGTGTGTTCATGATTTAAAAAGATCTCTCTCTACTTACTTTAAATTCATATAATGCACCCAGTTTTTTAAAAGAAATGAACTCAGCTAGATATCAGTTAGGCTCTGATACCACTAATTATATATATATATATATATATATATATATATATATATATATATATATATATATATATAATAAGATGTTGGAAGAATTTGAGAGGTAAATATTGGAAAAATCTCACAAGGATAAGAACTGAACTAACATATAACAGAATGATGCCACCTTCAATTCAAAACTTTAAGATATTAAATTTGTGGGTCTTTTTTTTATACGTTGGTCAATTTTCTCATTCATATTCAATATTGAATACCTAACATAAGAAAAAATATAAAATATTATTAAAAAAATATAAAATATTATTAAAAAAATATAAAATATTATTAAAAAAATATAAAATATTATTAAATAAAGTCTATGGTTAGTGTTTTGAAACTTGGACTGCACCCACCTCTTCAACAGTAAACAGTAAACTAGGAAACTGTACCTATGACTAATACATGTTCTTGAGATTCGATCTGGAACATTCACCTGTAACTCAACTCTGATTAAACCTGAGTTATTCTGGAACATACCAAATGACAGGCTTTTATAAAGGAGCTTAACTCTCTCAATTTTGTTTTTTTACTAGTTAACTTAGCCTGGCATGGAAGCTAAGACTAATATACACTAATGATACGTGAATTTGGAAATTTGAATTTGCTGAATTTTATATTTCAAAATCATTAATAAGCTAATTATAATTTTTTAATGTTTGCAGACTTTTTGTTAAAGAAAAGTGTTAAAAGTAATGGTTGGAGCAGGCGATGGTTTGTGCTAAAAATGAGAAGACAGGAAAGGTTGGTAACTATTGGCCAAGTTTTTAAATTATTTACATGAGGGCTTTTATCGTTATTTTTCTTAAATCTAGTTTCACTGTGACATGCTAGTCTTTTGACTCATGGCTACTTTTTCTAGAGGTTAAAATATAAATATCTAAGATGGCTTGTTGTTCTAAAACTTTGCACTGATGTAATTTTCTGAAAATTTGGGAGTAGTCAGGTGCTATGGGAAGATACTAACAATGTGGTTAACCAGTTGTTGTTAACCCAAATTTTTTGAGGGTTTTATCATTCTTTACATAACAAATTTAGGACCTATATACGTATACAGACTTGCCATTGGAAGGTATATGAAATTTAGGATTTCAGTGAAAGTAGATTGCATGCAAATTAAGGTGGAAAAGGCCTTGTAACCGGCAAGATATCAAGAAAATATGGACAGTTTCAAATTTTGAACTTTTTTACCTCTTGTTCTTTCTTGCCTTCTTCTTCTTTCCTTGTTTAGCAAACGCTCCTAGTATCCTCAGCGGACATTGATTTTCTTCGTACAATTTTTTTTCTCACACGATGACGATGACGATGAAGGATGATAGTTGGGCTCAGAGACTTTCAAAACCCTAGCATTAGGACCTAACAGTAATGGGCTTTGCAATTAATTATTGCTAGTGACATTAAAATTCCAACTTTACCCTTATCATCTTTATTTCCTAAAAAAGGTGCAGAGATGGTTTTCCGTGGTGGTGCAGTTCGGGTGTGTTGTAGCGTTTTTGGTGACCATTTTGCTCCGACGAGGCATAATTCAAGTGGTGGTGACAGTGCCAGGACAACGTAGTTGGTGTGGGTGAGTAGTTTAATAATTTTGTGTTTTGATTTTGCGAAGATTGAGGCTGAGTGATTCCGGAAATCGGGTTCCGGAAAGAGCTTACGGATCTGTGATTCCCTAAAAGAGCTTACCTTTTTCATTCATTGCAGCTAAATGTTAATAATCCACATTTCCTTAAAATGCAAGGGCGGATCACTAAGGTTTTGAATATGAAACCGCCAGAGATATTGTCTATGCTTGAGGAAGCTGCAGGGACGAGAATGTATGAGACAAAGAAAGAGGCTGCTTTAAAAACACTTGAGAAGAAGCAGAGCAAGGTTGACGAGATTAACAAGCTTCTTGATCAGGAAATACTGCCTGCTCTGGACAAGTTAAGGAAAGAAAAGGCACAGTACATGCAATGGGCTAATGGCAATGCTGAGTTAGATAGGTTGAGAAGGTTCTGTATTGATTATGATTATGTTCAAGCGGAGAGGATTGAAGACAATGCTGCTTCGGAGGTGGAAGAAGTGAAAGGAAAGATAGCTGATATTGATGATGTTGCTAAGACAAATCAGGTGCAAATAAAGGAAATGAGGCCAAAATAGATCTGTTGACTGCTGAAAAGGAAGCTAGCGTGGGTGGAGAACTGAAATCTCTCTCAAAGAAGGTAGATGCGCTTTCCCAGAATCTTGTGAGGGAAAACGTCTGTATTGAATAACAAAGAAGACTCTTTGAAGAGTGAAGAAGCCAACAAAGCAGATCATTGGTCAGAGCATCAAGTATATCATCAAATAGACAGCACTGCCCACTGAAGAGGGCATATCATTGGTTGGGGCATCACGCATAGTTATTTTGGACGTTCATCTTAATCCTTCAGTTACTCGCCAAGCTATTGGTCGTGCATTCAGGCTGGGCCAGAAGAAGAAAGTCTTTGTGTATCGATTGGTGTCATTCCCCAGAAGAGGAGGATCACAACACTTGTTTCAAGAAGGAATTGATTTAAAAACTGTGGTTTGAATGGAACGAGTATTGTGATGATCGAGCATTTGAAGTTGAGCAAGTTCCTCTGAATGATTGTAGTGATGATTTTCTTGAGAGTCCATTGCTAGGAGAAGATGTAAAAGCTCTCTACAAGAGGTCAGTGACCACTTTTTCCCATTTTTCTTTTATAAACCATACTATGCCAATCACACACTTTTCTCTCTTTTCTGATATTTGTTTATTTCTATGTCAGGTAGGATGGATAGGCAATTGTTTCTCACGATCATGTGATTGTGAGTAAAATTTTCCGGACCTTTGTGTTGTTGTAACCCTGTTTTGCTTCCTATTTGCAAATCACACAGTTCTGTTTCTAATATTTGTTTTGTTTGGCTTTCAATGAACAAGAATGAGTTGGCAAGTACTTTTTGAGATTATCTGATTGTTGATACTCACAATTGTATCTTAGCTTCATTCATTTTTCATTTTTTTTGAATACCCGCACAAGTATTGTTATACTTACTTTGTTATATATATATATATATATATATATATATATATATAAGTAATTGAATAAAAATTTAGATATGTATTTTGAAAACTTGTTATTTATTTAATGAAATGGAATAATATTATTTTTAAAGAAAATAATGTATATTTTATATCATATATTTATATTTTTAAATACGTAACTACAAAATTTACTATTTGGTGTTGTGTCCATAAATTGAGATTACTGGGCGTAGCATATATTCACTTACAAATAATAAAGATATGAACCAGGAAATTCTGTCTATTCAAGGGAGGTTTTGACATTATATATCTGTTAATTATTTTAGTTAGAAAAGTAATTTATGAAAATAGTTATATTCAGTATTATATTTTCTATTTTTAATAAAATGTTATATCGTGTTGTATTTATGGTCAAAATTATATTTTTTTTACTGTTTAAATATCATGTCATTTACTTTTTATAATATGAAATTATTATTTGAAAAGTTATAAATTATTTATAATTAAATAACTACATTAGTATTTTTTAATATTGATTTGTGAATTAAAGGTTAGTTATTAAAATTTGTTGGTAGGACGTAAATTTAAGAAATGTAAATTGGACACAAACAGGGTACAAATTTGTGGACTGGCATTGATCGAACCATTACATGAACAATGGGCATGATCACTTCGTAAATTGAAATGCAAAGTCAGAAAAAATTGCTTTATTCTTTGTTTAATTGTATACAATTACATATAGCAATCAAATGTAAACAAAATACATTCGTCATAATTTGCATACAAAATCCCTAGTCATGTCTAAGAATACAATTTCTTTCTTCCTCACAAAACAGTACACTTTTTAATATAATCACTTTCGTTTGTGAGGCAGCTTTTTTTTTTTTTTCCCACGGGCCATCAACTAAAAGGCTTTATTTAAACTTCTATTGTTGTCTATATTTGTTTTGATTTGTTCTTTCTCTCTTCCACACAATTACTACGCCATAAAAATCAGATGAAGTAAAAAAAATTTCTTCATGGTTCCAGGCAATACCCATCACAGGAAGCCCATGACCCTGCATTACAAATTTTTATGCATCTTGAGCTTTATTAGTTTAAGAAAAGTCATATTAGTTTAATAAAACCAGACTCAGTCTCCTTAATTTGGGTTGGAGATGAAAAAATATGATAGGAAGAGAAAACTCAACTAAAGATGACTAAGCAGAGGTTCTCTGTTGGAGATCAGTCATCGGTTTTTTAAAAACTAATATTAAATTCGATAAAAGAAAGACTAACATGTAACTTGTTCACACAGGTATTTTTGGATCGAGTTAAATCATAAAAATAGACATTTGAGTCCTCACTTCCAGCAACTTCACATGACAACAGAGGACAAGATAATGTAAGAAAGACGACACTGTAAAGTTGCTTAAGGTATTTAAGACAAATTTAGTAACATATCAGACACAGTTTTCAATGAAGTCTCAATGAAGCATTATTTAAGGAAAAATTTATGATTGACAATATGCCGATCCTTTGCCAACGGCTGATGTGGCCGCCATTTTAGATAAGGAGAAAATGAGATTTTTGCTACCAAAAGACATAAAGATGTTTTTACTACGTAAGGGTATAATGGGTTTTTGGTAGCCAAAGTTAAAAAATTTCAAAAGTGAAGGGTTGAGTGAAAGTGAAGGGTTGAGTGAGAGAGGTTTTGTGTAAACAATCGATGAACAGTGTCAGATATTAGAAGGCAGTTGCGGTTGGTGGAATCCAGTCGTTTAGAGACGAAATGGAATCCAGTCGTTTAGAGACGAAAGGATGAAAGTGTTGAAGCTGACAACGTCAGCCTTGTTGATGAAAGTTTAGGTCCAGGACAGGGGCAAACGGAATAGAGGCAGGTATATACTATTCCATTAGCTTTGGAGCATTATTTCATTATATTGGTTTGTTTTTGGTATGATTTGTGATTTGGGGCAGACGGAATACAAGCAGGTATACACTATTCCATTAGCTTTGGAACAGTGTTTCATTATATTGGTTTGTTTTTGGTATGATTTGTGATTTGGATTTTGAGGTTTTTGATTAGTATTGTTATTTGGGGGTTTGTTGGTGTGAGTAAGTCGAAGCTAAAATGGTTTAATGATTGTGATTGTTATCGGCGAGGAATGAGATTTTGTTTTGGATTTAAGATATTGTTTTTTATTTGAGGGTTTGGAATTGGTATTTGGTTTAGGGTTTTGGTCATTTTGTCATTGATTGAATAATTGTTTCTGTTAAGGTAAGAATAGAACAATTAAGGCAAACATAAATGAAGCTTTTCTTAAGACATAATTTTAATTTTATTGCACAGAATTGTTGGTTGTGGTTGGTAGTAAAAACCTTTAACAGAGTTAAACAATTATATAGAGAGGGTTAAACTGTTTGTATGTGCAGTGCTGGGGGTTGGCGCAAGACTAGTGTCCGTTGTTTGATGTAATTGTTAAGTGGTCCTTGGTTAGGGTCATATTTTGCTTAGTTAAAGAGTAAAATAGACAAGGTTAAACACTTCTATCTGGTTTGTTTGTCATTGTGCAATACCCTCGTTGGTTGATATCATTGGTAGGTAGTTTGTGGTTAAGCAAGGCACACTTATATTCAATGTATTCAATGCCACAGTGCAAAAAATGTAACTAATTAAATGATTTTTCTTTAGAAATAATGAATACATAATTCGACACTATTTTTATAAAATTATATGTATATATATTTTAAATTGTATTGCTATTTTATTATTTAATTAATTATTAGGATTTGTTACATTGTAATTGTTATTTTCAGGAAAAGAAAAATTATCAATAAAGTAATAGTGTTTCCTCTAAAATTATCATACTTGTTTAATTATTTGTAATTATATATATATATATATATATATATATATATATATATATATATAAGTATATCTCCTTTGAGTACTCTCTATCCATAATCTATAATAGAGTTTAGGACACACACATGCAGATGGACGCACAGATACACAAACATTTTGTAATAATTTTATATCTTTTATCTTTTATATGTAACGAAGATGTAAAGGTTCAAAACAGATAAGGTTCTGAAAGTTGTCTTGTAACCTTGATGCAAAGATTATTGTCCTAAACTCTCTATAATTTATGTGGTTGTAAGATTTTTTTATAAATATCGAAATACTTATTTTATATTTCCATTTAATTATCTTCTTTTAATAAAAATAAAATTAAAAGTGTCATCAATATGTAAAAGAATATCATATATGTTCAAACAATATAAACCTGATTTCACGTTGAATATTTCCAACAATAATCAACCATTCTTATACTACTTAGTCTTGGAAGCATTGAGTGTGGGGGTAGGGGAATAGAGTTTGAAAACATTGGTGGTGAAGAGGGAAACATCATAATTGACTCAGGTACAACACTCTCACTTTTTTACCAGATGATGCTTACACAAAGTTGGGATCAACAATGGTAGATGAAATTGATCTAGAACGTGTCGATATACCAATATCTTTGAACCTATGCAACAAAGTTTAGCATCACAAACTCTAATATCACAAATCACAAAACATTTTAGAGCTACAAATGTGATATTAAATTTTATCTGTCTCATAATCTCTACATCACTCTTATCAAGATCTTTAGCAGGTGGGTCTTTTTGGTCAATATTTACCTTCTTTATACTTAAGTTCTTCATAATATTATGACATTGTCTTGATTTGTGCTTAATCCATATGCAGCTAGAGGATATAAGGCTACGAGGAAGGAACTGAATATGAAAAAAGAAAGCAGCATCGAGACGACACGCGACTACGGACTAGATGATCCACCACCATATCGTTCAAGTCCTCTTCATCCCGGGCCTATAGAGCATAATTAATTTAACTTCATGTTTTGTACACCTTAGAAGTTGGAAATAACATGTGTACTCTTATCTTAATTAAAAATAATGTGTTGTGTGAATTTCATAAGCTTTTCAAGTTATTATTATTATTATTACAAAAAGAAAATATCTCAAAACATACACAAATGCACGAGAATATAATAATAATAATAATAATAATAGTAAAAATAGTAAAAATAAAAATTAATAAAATAATAATTAATTCATCCTTATCTGTCTCATAATTTCTGCGTCACTCTTATCAAGATCTTTTACAGGTGGGTCTTTTCGGTTAATGTTTACCTTCTCTATAATTAAGTTCTTCATAATATTATGACATTATCTTAATTTGTGCTTAATGCATACGCAGCTAGAGGATACAAGGCTACGAGGAAGGAACTGAATATGAAAGAAGAAAGCAGCATCGAGACGACACGCGACTATGGACTAGATGATCCACTACCATATCGTTTAATTCCTCTTCATCCCGGACTTATAGAGCATAATTAATTTAACTTCATGTTTTGTACACCTTAGAAGTTGGAGATAACATGTGTACTCTTATCTTAATTAAAAATAATATATGTTGTGTGAATTTCATATGTTTTTCAAGTTATTATTATTATTATTATTACAAAAAGAAAATATATCAAAACCTACACAAATGCACAAGAATATAATAATAATAAGAATAGTAAAAATAAAAATTAATAAAATAATAATAATAATAATTAAGTCATCTTATCTATCTCATAATCTTTGCCTCACTCTTATCAAGATCATTCACAGGTGGGTCTTTTTGGTCAATGTTTACCTTCTCTATACTTAAGTTCTTCATAATATTATGATATTATCTTGATTTGTGCTTCATGCATACACAGCTAGAGGATACAAGACTACGAGGAAGGAACTGAATGTGAAACAAGAAAGCAGCATCGAGACGACACGCGACTATGGACGAGATGATCCACCACCATATCGTTCAAGTCCTCTTCATCCCGGGCCTATAATGCATAATTAATTTAATTTCATGTTTTGTACACCTTAAAAGTTGGAAATAACATGTGTACTCTTATCTTAATTAAAAATAATGTGTTGTGTGAATTTCATATGCTTTTCAAGTTATTATTATTATTATTATTACAAAAAGAAAATATCTAAAAACATACACAAATGCACAAGACTATAATAATAATAATAATAATAATAATAAAGAATAAGAATAGTAAAAATAAAAATTAATAAAATAATAAAAATAAAAATAATTAATTCATCCTTATCTGTCTCATAATCTCTGTGTCACTCTTGTCAAGATCTTTTGGAGGTGGGTCTTTTTGGTCAATGTTTTCCTTCTCTATTTAAGTTCTTCATAATATTATGACATTATCTTGATTTGTGCTTAATGCATACGCAACTAGAGGATACAAGGCTACGAGGAAGGAACTTAATATGAAAGAAGAAAGCAGCATTGAGCGATACGCGACTATGGACTAGATGTCCACCACCATATCATTCAAGTCCTCTTCATCCCGGGCCTATAGAGCATAATTAATTTAACTTCATGTTTTGTACACCTTAGAAGTTGGAAATCACATGTGTATTCTTATCTTAATTAAAAATAATATGTGTTGTGTGAATTTCATATGTTTTTCAAGTTATTATTATTATTATTACGAAAAGAAAATATATCAAAACGTAGACAAATGCAAGTGAATATAATAATAAGAATAATAATAATAGTAAAAATAAAAATTAATAAAATAATAATAATAATTAATTCATCCTTATGTGTCTCATAAGCTCTGCGTCACTCTTATCAAGATCTTTTGCAGGTGGGTCTTTTTGGTCAATACTTACCTTCTCTATACTTAAGGTCTTTATAATATTATGACATTACCTTAATTTATGCTTAATGGATACACAACTAGAGGATACACAGCTACGAGGAAGGAACTGAATATGAAAGAAGAAAGCAGCATCGAGACGACACGTGACTATGGACTAGATGATCCACCACCATATTGTTCAAGACCTCTTCATCCCGGGCCTATAGAGCATAATTAATTTAACTTCATGTTTTGTACACAAATGCACGAGAATATAATAATAATAATAATAATAATAATAATAAGAATAGTAAAAATAAAAATTAATAAAATAATAATAATAATAATAATAATAATAATAATAAATAATTCATCCTTATCTGTCTCATAATCTCTGCGTCACTCTTATCAAGATCTTTCACAAGTAAGTCTTTTTGGTCAATGTTTACCTTCTCTATACTTAAGTTCTTCATAATATTATAACATTATCCTGATTTGTGCTTAATGCATACGCAGCTAGAGGATACAAGGCTACGAGGCAGGAACTGAATATGAAAGAATAAAGCAGCATCGAGACAACACGCGACTATGGACTAGATGATCCACCACCATATCATTCAAGTCCTCTTCATCCCGGGCCTATAGAGCATAATTAATTTAACTTCATGTTTTGTACACCTTAGAAGTTGGAAATAACATGTGTACTCTTATCTTAATTAAAAATAGTATGTGTTGTGTGAATTTTATATGTTTTTGAAGTTATGATTATTATTATTACAAAAAGAAAATATCTCAAAACGTACACAAATGTACGAGAATATAATAATAATAATAATAATAATAATAATAATAATAATAGTAAAAATAAAAATTAATAAAATAATAATAATAATTAATTCATCCTTATCTACCTCATAATCTCTGCATCACTCTTATCAAGATCTTTCATAGGTAGGTCTTTTTGGTCAATGTTTACCTTCTCTGTACTTAAGTTTTTAATAATATTATAACATTATCTTGATTTGTGCTTAATGCATACGCAGCTAGATGATACAAGGCTACGAGGAAGGAATTGAATATGAAAGAAGAAAGCAACATCGAGACGACATGCGACTATGGACTAGATGATCCACCACCATATCATTCAAGTCCTCTTTATCCCGAGCCTATAGAGCATAATTAATTTAACTTCATGTTTTGTACACCTTAAAAGTTGGAAATAACATGTGTACTCTTATCTTAATTAAAAATAATATGTGTTGTGTGAATTTCATATGTTTTTCAAGTTATTATTATTATTATTATTACAAAAAGAAAATATCTCAAAACGTACACAAATGCACGAGAATATAATAATAATAAGAAGAAGAAGAAGAATAGTAAAAATAAAATTAATAAAATAATAATAATAATAATAATTAATTTATCCTTATCTGTCTCATAATCTCTGCGTCACTCTTATTAAGATATTTTGCAAGTGGGTCTTTTTAGTCAATGTTTACCTTCTCTATACTTAAGTTCTTCATAACATTATGACATTATCTTGATTTGTGCTTAATGCATTCGCAATTAGAGGATACAAGGCTACCAGGAAGGAACTAAATATGAGAGAAGAAAGCAGCATCGAAACAATACGCGACTATGGACTAGATGATCCACCACCATATCGTTCAAGTCCTCTTCATCCCGGACCTATAGAGCATAATTAATTTAACTTCATATTTTGTACACCTTAGAAGTTGAAAATAACATATGTACTCTTATCTTATTAAAAATAACGTGTCCTTCATCTCTTATTTTCCTTTCTCTTTTAGGAGACTTCTCTTCAAACCCTTTATCCTCAAACTACAGCAAAATGTAAAATATATATATATATATATATATATATATATATATATATATATATATATATATATATATATATATATATGATGATGATGATGGTGCTGCTTACAATGTAATTATTATCATCCTATTGTTTTACTATTATGGTTCGAATTAATCATCATAAATTAAAGTATTTATATCCAAATATAAATAACATTTTAATGAAACTTTAAATGAATTTTTAACATAATATGGTAAAAATTAATCAGTTAATGATAATCTCTGTGATAAATATGAAAGTGGAGTACCTTTTTTTCTCTCCTCATTATATTGGACCAAGTTTCAATTATATAAAATCTCACCCAAATATATGTTTTTCATTTTCAGAATTGATAATGGTTAAAAAATAGTTGTAAGTTGAATATCAATACTATTGTGACAGAAAGTTAGAACTCTTATAATAAGGGAAGGCATACCATGATCAAATTGTAAATTAGTTATGATAAATATGTAGTTTGTACAAGAAAATGAAGAAACACAACTTTGATATTAGTAAATAACTTTTAGAAGAATCAATATCAACAATGAAAGGTTGTATAATCTTTATTAATTTCAAAATAATTATTTTTGATGGTGTATTAAAATATTTTGATATAGTATCATAGAAAATATAAAATAAAAAAGAAAAAAATAAGATATATTGAAAAAATGAAAAAATATAAGCAAATTAAGGGGTTTTATGCCTTTGAGAAATATGTTGGAAAAATATACTTTTTAGAAAATTCAATTCAATTAGTTTAATTTATAAGCAAATAAAGTATATACACCAAATCTGTAACTTATTTGATATTAAAAATAAAAAATATAAAAATTAAGGTATTGATTAATATCTTTATCTATCTAATATATTTTAAAGATTTATTACAAATAAAATAAACGAGTTCCATTAAAAAGTTAGAAATTGTCTTAGTCTTAGTTATTAGTTACATACATGATGAAATTTACTAATTTTCACAACCAAATCTATCTATCTATCTATATCTATATCTATATCTATATCTATATATCTATATCTATATATATAATTAATATAAAAAATGAATAAACAGAATACTAGATAAATTAAAACTAAAAATTGAACTAAATGGGTGATATCTAAAATGTCTACTAAAATTTTCAATTGCCCTATCCAATTAGTAAAGATCTCTACTGATAAAAAAAAATGTTTTAAATAATTATTATTATAATTATGAGAATATCATAACAATAATAATAATAATAATTTTTTTAAGAGCAAAAAACGATATAAATAAAAACACTTAAGAGATGTTCCAATCCTATTATAAAAAAAAATTTCTCAAAACGTAAACAAATTCACAGGAATATTATAATAATAATAACAACAATAATAATAATAATAATAATTTTTTTTTAACAACAAAGAATAAAATAAATAAGAATACTTTAAGGGTGCTCCAACCCTATTACAAGAATAAAATTTCTCAAAATATACACAAATGCACGAGAATATAATAATATTATTATTATTATTATTATTTTAACAATAAAGAATAATATAAATAGAAACACTTTAGGAGTGCTTCAACCTTATTAAACTATGAAAATTTTTCAGTATACAAATGCACGAAGAATATAATAATAATAATAATAATAATAATAATAATAAATAATAAGAAGAAGAAGATGAAGAAGAATAGTGTAACATCCCATATTTTTCATATAATAGAAACTTTATTGCATAAAAAAAAATTATAATAAACTTGAATATAAAAATTTATACATTTATGTATTTCAAAATATACTTTTCTGCATAAGATTTAATAAAATATCTTTATAAAATTACAAATAAAATAAAATGAAGCTTCTCCATCACAACACACAAAAGAAGGGTAAGCTAGAGAGTTTTAAAAAAAATATATATTTTCATAAATTAGATTTCTATCTCAACAAAACAGCAACAATTAAATCTTTTATAATTCATCTCACATCATACATACGTTGCTGACTCACAAACAAAGACACTAGACTCTCTACTTCCGGACTCATAAGTGTGCACCTGTCATATACCACATAACTGTTCCGATCAGGCTCATATTTCAAACCTCAGAACAGTCCATTCCGATCAGGCTCATATTTCAAACCTCGGATCCCGTATGCACAGGGCTAATCTATATGTCCTATTCCATCGGGATCATATTTCAAACCTCGGACAAGACCATATGAACCTCATTCGACTTTTCACCAACTGGTAATCTTCATCCATGTGAATCCAATGTACCAGTAGATTCATGATACCTCCTTAGAATCCCCAAACAATGCACATCCTACCATTCATGATACCTCCTTAGAATCTCCTTTCCTGAAGATACTATGTCTTGATCACACACCACATCATTCACAAATATTATTGATACTACATCATACCATACATAAACATTCATTTCATTCCATTCATATTCATTTAATTCATATTTAATAAAATAAATAATTACAATATATATCTAAAAATCAGTCAAACTAGCTTTCCTTACATCTATAGAGTAGAGATACTCAAAACCCTAAAATCACAAGCAACCTAACTCTGTTCACCTAACTCTGTTCAAGAATCTGATCGGACACTCTTGATCTACTCAATACTAGGAATCTAAGGATGTCCTCTGATTGTCAATCTGATAACCTATGAGATCACAAATCTAGAGAGAAGGTAAAAAATTTTAAAGAGAATTTGTTTGAGAGATGGTAGTTTTCATAAAACTGTATATCTTCTTAAAGAAAGAGAGAGATTTGGTAGTTTTTATAAACAAAATATCTTCTTAGATATAATTGGTGGTTTTTATTAGAATAAAACAGAATATCTAAAGTTGATAGTTTTTATAAAAATAAAATAGAATATCTTTTTAGAGAAGAATATCTTCATAGAGATATAAAATATCTAAGAGAGAGAATATCTTATGAGAGAGAGAGTTGGTGTTATAAAAATAAAAAGTAAATAAGTATCTTTTATTTACTTAAACAACTCTTCTGTTAAAAAAATAGGTATTGTCTTATTTATTTCTAAAATTAAATGCTAGGTTAGTTTTTATTCCACAACTATTTTATAGGATATTACAAATAGTAAGAATAACAATTAATAAAATAAATAATAATATTAATATTAATAACAATAACAATAATAATAATAATAATAATAATGATAAGAAAATGATAATAACACGAATACTTTAGAGGTGTTCCAATCCTAATTTTTTATAACGTACACAAATGCAGGAGATTATAATAATATTAATATTAATATTTTTTTAACAGCAAAGAATGATATAAATAGAAATATTTTAAGGATGCACCAACCCTATTACAAGAAGAGATTTTCCACAACGTACACAAATACACGATAATAATATAATAATAATAATAATAATAATTTTTTAACAGCAAAGAATCATATAAATAGAAACACTTTACGGGTGCTCCAACCCTATTATAAGAAGAAAACTTTTCAAAACGTACACAAATGCACGAAAATATAATAGTAGTAGTAAGAATAACAATCTTTATTATAATAATAATAATTATTATTATTATAATGATAATAATAATATTAACAATAATAATATTAATATTAATAATTATAATTATAATAAAAATCTTTATTGTAATTATAATAATAATTATTATATCTTCAAAATAAGAATAATAATAATAATAGTATGGTAGAAAAATTTCTCTCATAATAATAATAATAATTTTTTAAACAACAAAGTATAGTATAATATAAACAGGAACACTTTAAGAGTGCTTCAACCCTATTTTAAGAATAAAATTTCGTATAACATACACAAATGTACGAGAATATAATAATAATAATAATAATTTTAACAAATAATTATATAAATAAGAATACTTTAAAAGTGTTCCAACCTCGTTACAAAAAGAAAATTTTCTAAAACGTACATAAATACACGAAAATATAATAATAATATTATGAAAAAGAAGAATAATAAGAATAACAATTAATAAATAATAATAATAATTAAAATAATAATAATGATAATAATATATGAATCAACAATGTATAGTATATATTTTCCCCAGCACTAGTAAATAATAACACCGAAAGCTATAGTTGCTTTCTAGTTGTACAACAACTCTTCATCAACTCAAAACAATAATAGAGATATATGATCCAGTCGTTCTTTTTAGTGAAAAATAAATTAAATAATAGAGTGCAAGGATATCTCAATCCTCATCTAAAATAACACGGTCCGAGTTTAATACCAGCATGAACCTACCATATCATGCATTTAAACAACAATCCCAACAAAATTTTTAACTTTGACAGGTTATTGAAATTGCTTCTAATTGGTCCGTTATCAGCCATACAACATCATGTTGAATAATTCCAACATAATGTAACAAGTGATAGAACATGTAGCAACAACATTCAATATCTAAGTATGCTCAGCATATACCTGCACAAACTCATACCCTCCTTTATGCTAGCATTAGACCATGTAGAGTGTCAAAGTATATTAAATTTATAGTTATAGTCTATTATGGAATCCAATACTATGGAATGTTACTACTTATCTTTCATGGAGAGGAAAAAAGGATAAGCAATAAAAATGTGATAATGATTTAGTCGAAAAGAAAAGAGAATATTCAGCTAGACAAAAGTTTTACTAAAAGAATTTATTTCTTGAAAATAGTTAGCAAAACAAACAAAAATAAATCAATCACTGTTTTGTGCAATCCACAAAAAGGACACTGTATTCTTCTGAAGATCATACCCTACCAACATGTTTTGCTGAGCCAAGTTCCCAAAAACAACACGAGTTTGACTTGGCACGAATGCGAAGCACACAACATCATCAGCCACTCTAAAAAAGGTGTTGGAACTATATAAAAGGACATTTGCACCACTAAAATGTGTTGTGATCACTGGTACATCTACTTTATCTGATGTAGTTTTGTAACAAAGCTTCGACACTTCATTTGGATCCTTAGCACGGGGTAACTTAATTGTCTTGGCAATAGCTGATTCCAATTTTGAGTAAACATCAATTGGCAGAATAGAGAGTTGTACACCGGAGTCAATTATAATATTTCCCTTTCCACTAGAGTTAGCTAAAGAGCTTTCAAACTCTATTCTATTGTTTCCCACACTAACTGCTTCTAAGTTTAGGTAGTAAAATACTTCTCCATTTCGTGAATATAACGGGGTTGTGACAGTCCCAGGCCCAGAAACCACAGCAGCATTTCCAAAATTGAGTTTGCCAGACGAATTAGGTTTTGAAAATGCTGGTACCAAACAATAAGAAAACTTTCCACCTATTGATGGACCCAATTGATTTATAAGGGACGTTGGTCCACGTCCTAGGCCAACTAGGCCAGAATTCCCTCGTTCAACTAAAACATGATTCGGGGAATTTTGACTAAAGAGCCATTGGTGGAGCCTAAGGTAAGGGTCTCTAAACTAAGATCTCCTTGTGACTGTGCCCCACCAGAATAGTGAATAAAATATTTACAACTTCTGGTGGGTGCCTCGCAAGAGGTACCTAGTGTAGAACCACATATATCAGAAGTGCAAGAGATGGTTTTGTATGTTTTGGATTTTGAAGGATCGAAAATAGGAGTGCTTTGCTTGAAACAATTTTGACATGGTCGGCATTGAAGCCAAGTAATGTCACTACCAGTATCAAGAATTCCATAGACTTCGACTGGAGGGGTTCCAATTGAATACCTCATTAGATATTCTCCTAGAGCCGAAGTTAAAGGTGACTGAGGTGTGTTTGGAGACACAAAAGATTTGTTGAAATGGTTCAGACGGAGAATGGAACTGACTCAGGGCATTGGCAATTCTTTGGAAGTGAGTTTGTGAGGAGTTATAGAATGGTGATTTTGATGAGTCACGGTGAATGATCTCCACACTAAATCCACCATTGAGGGCTTCTAAGGAATAGAGATTACAAAGACACAGTAAAACAAAAGCAAGAGATGAATAGCGTGACATTATTGTCATCACTAATATGAAAGTGAGTAAGTAATTTGGTATGTAGGTATTAGCACATTCCTAATGACTTTTTATAAGACTGTGGAGATGCATGACAGGGAGTCTTCGTGGAAAATGCTGTATGAAAGGTAAGAGCTGAGTTGGATTCAAAATTAGAGAATTAAAGTTGAATTAAATGGAATTAAAGATAAAGACAAAACATTGACTTCTGAATGTATTGACTTTTGAATGTGTAATATTTAGTGAAAATTAATGACTGACATTTAAACACATTTGACTAAATTCATTGAAATAAACTCCTGTAAATCTTAACGGCTCAGTTTTTTTAACAACAAAGAAAGAAATAAATGAGAATACTTTAGGGAGCCCTCTAACTCTACTATAAGACAAAATTTCTCATAATATACACAAATGCACAAAAATATAATAATAATAATAATAATAATAATAATAATAATAATAATAATAATAATAATAATAAGAGTAATAATGATAATAATAATAATAATTTTTTGAACAACAAAAAAGTGATATAAACAGAAACATTATAAGAAAAGCTCTAATCTTATTGTAAGAAGAAAATTTCTCATATCGTACACAAATGCATGATAATATAATAATAATAATTTTTATATAAGTAGAAACACTTTAGAAGTATTTTAATCTTATTAAAAAAATAAAATATCTCAAAACATACACAAATACACGAGAATATAATAATAATAATAATAATAATAATAGTAAAAATAAAAATTAATAAAATAATAATAATAATAATAATTAGTTCATCCTTATCTAGCTCGTAATCTCTGTGTCACTCTTATCAAGATTTTTTACAGGTGGGTCTTTTTTTTTCTCAATGCTTACCTTCTCTATACTTAAGTTCTTGACATTATCTTGATTTGTGCTTAATGCATCGCAACTAGAAGATACAAGGCTACGAGGAAGGAACTGAATATGAAAAAAGAAAGCAGCGTCGAGATGAGCACATGCGACTATGGATTATATGATCCACCACTATATCGTTCAAGTCCTCTTCATCTCGGGCCTATAGAGCATAATTAATCTAACTTCATGTTTTGTACACCTTAGAAGTTGGAAATAACATGTGTACTCTTATCTTAATTAAAAATAAAATGTGTTGTGTGAATTTCATATATTTCTCAAGTTTTGTACTCTTATCTTAATTAAAAACATGTCTACTCTTATCTTAATTAAAAATATATGAAAATATATTTCATATGCAGCTAGAGGATACAAGGCGACGAGGAAGGAACTGAATATGAAAGAAGAAAGCAGCATCGAGACGAGCATTCTTAGGGCTAACAAAGATGACTCTGGAAAATATGATCCACTACCATATCGTTCAAGTCCTCTTCATCCCGGGCCTATAGAGCATAATTAATTTAACTTCATGTTTTGTACACCTAAGAAGTTGGAAATAACATGTGTACTCTTATCTTAATTAAAAATAATATGTGTTGTGTGAATTTCATATGTTTTTCAAGTTTTGTACTCTTATCTTAATTAAAAATATGTGTACTCTTATCTTAATTAAAAATATATGATACACTCAAAAGGAGCCAAAGTGAACACAAATTCTTCCTCAATCAATCTACTGCTCAAAGTCTCCAAAACACACGCGCATAAATGCACAATATAAAATGATGAAATATAAAATGAAAGAATTATGCACAGTATAAAATGATGAAATATGAAATGAAAGAATTTTGAAACTCAAAACAAGTTGAAATAATATTATGGAAGGAACAAAGAGACAGAGGAAGAAACCAAATAAGTGAAGAAAGAATGAGAGAAGTGGAAGAGTCAAACAATGATATATAGGGAAGAGATAAATTAGAAAGTTTTGAGAGAGATTCATTGACTGTTCAAATTTTTTTTAAAATATTATTCATTTATTTATTATAAGAAAGTTTCAAGAATATTATTTATTAAATAGTATTTATAGTACCAATATAAATTTAAAGTCATTAAATAATATTTATAGTACCAATGTAAACTTAAAGTCAGTTAAAATATTTAAATTTTTAAATAAATTTTTGTTATTATAATTTTAAAATTAAATATTTTTTTATTTTATAGTAATATGTAAGTATTAAATTTTGTTGAGATCTTTGAGGCCTTGAGGCCTAAAGCATATTAAATATTTTTGAGGCGTAAAACATATTAAATATTTTTTAGGCCTTTGTGGCCTTAAGGCCTAAAGCATATTAAATTTTTTTTAGGCCTTTAAAGCCTTGAGGCTTAAAGAGGTTATTTTACCTGCTTGGGCCTTGAACCACCCCTGATTATGATAAATATGTAGTTTTTACAAGAAAATGAAGAAACACAACTTTGATATTAAATAATAACTTTTAGAAGAATCAATATCAACAATGGAAGGTTATATAATCTTTATTAATTTCAAAATAATTATTTTTGATGGTGTATTAAAATATTTTGATATAGTATCATAGAAAATATAAAATAAAAAAGAACAAAAATATATATATTGGAAAAAAGCAAAAATATGAGCAAATTAAGGGGTTTTATGCCTTGGAGAAATATACTTTTTAGAAAATTCAATTCAATTAATTTAATTTATAAGCAAATAAAGTATATACAGTAAATATGTAACTTATTTGATATTAAAAGTAAAAAATAAAAATTAAGGTATTGATTAATATCTTTATCTATCTAATATATTTTAAATATTTATTACAAATAAAATAAACGAGTTCCATTAAAAAGTTAGAAATCGTCTTAGTCTTAGTCTTAGTTATATACATGATGAAATTAACTAATTTTTCACAACTATATATATATATATATATATATATATATCAAAATTAATATAAAAAACGAATAAACAGAATATTAGACAAATTAAAACTAAAAATTGAACTAAATGGGTGATATCTAAAATTTCTACTAAAATTTTCAATTGCCCTATCCAATTAGCAAAGATCTCTAGTGATAAAAAAGAAGAATGTTTTAAGTAAATTTGTTGTTAATTAATATAACTGCATATATAGAATTCAATAATACCCTCAGTCAAATGTCAATCATGATAAGTTGGAGTTCTCTTCTTCATTTTCTCTACCGTCCCTTGTCTATGCTATTGATTGTGGAGCATGAGTTGTAGAGTTTTGGGACATTAGTTTTGCTTGGTGCATCTATAAATACAGAAGAGTGGAACACTTAGTTTCAAACTTCACTAAAAAAGTTTTCTTCTGTGGAGATTTGTTCTTAAGAATGTCAACAACACTGCAAAACCGCACTGTCAACTATGGATAGTCTCATGCTTAAGAAGTTCACCCTTCTCTGTATCATAATCTCTGCCTCATTTTTATCAAACATCTTTGGCAGGTGGGTCTTTTAGGTCAATACTTACCTTCTTTATACTTTTTAAGTTCTTCATAATATACAGCTAGAGGATACAAAACTACCAAAAATTTCACAGAAAATGTGAATGCAATTAAATAATAATAATAATAATAATAATTCTTTTAATAGTAAAAAATGAAATAAATAAGAACATTTAGAGATCTTTCAACTCTATTAGGAGAATAAAATTTTCCAAAATGTATACAAATACACGAGAATATAATAATAATAATAATAATAATAATAATAATAATTTTTGAACAACAAAGAATGATATAAATAGGAACATTTTAGGAATGTTCCAATTCTATTACAATAAGAAAAAATTTTGGAACGTACACAAATGTCCGAGAATAAAAATTAATAAAATAATAATAATATTATTAATAACAATAAGAACAACAATAATAATAATGATAACAAAATGGTAATAACACGAACACTTTAGGAGTATTTCAACCTTAATTTTTCATAACGTACACAAATGTACGAGAATATAATAATATTAATATTAATATTGTTTTAAGACAACAAATAATAATATAAATAGAAACAATTTCAAGGTACACCAACCCTATTACAAGAAGAAGAAAATTTAACACAAATACACGATAATAATAATAATAATAATAATAATAATAATATAATAATAATAATTTTTTTTAATAGTAAAAAATTATATAAGTAGGAACACTTCAGGAATGCTCCAGTCTTATTATAAGAAGGAAATTTTCTAAAATGTATACAAATGCATGAAAATATAATAATAATAATAACAAGAAGAATAATAAGAATAATAATATTTATTATTATAATAATAATAATTATAATGATAAAAATAATAATAATAAAGTAATAATAGTAATAATAATTTTAACAATAATAATATTAACATTAATAATTATAACTATAATTAAAATATTTATTGTAATTATAATAATAATAATTATTATATCTTCAAAATAAGAATAATAATAATCATAGCTTGGTAGAAAAACTTCTCTCATAATAATAATAATAATAATTTTTTTAATAACAAAAAATAATATAAATAAGAACATTTTAAGGATACTTCAACCTTATTTTAAGAATAAAATTCACAGAACATATACAAATGCATTAGAATATAATAATAATATCTTTTGAATAACAAAGAATGATATAAATAAGAATACTTTAGGAGTACTCCAACAGTAGTATAAAAAGAAAATTTCCCAAAACTTTTTTTTGTTTTGAAATGTTATTCTATCTTGTTAAATTTGACAATAATCTTAATTTATATCAAAAATGATTTGTAAAGGGTTGAGACTCTTTTGTGCATCTATTTACATTATCTTTAATTGTTGATAGAAAAAATCTTAAGAATGTAAAATATAGTATGTCATATAAAGAAAATAAATATAGTTGAAACCTTAGAAAGTTAGTAGCATAATTATATATAATAGATCTATTTAAGATATGTGTTTTACATTATTAAAGTTTTAATTAATTAATTAATTAATATATATATATATATATAATCCTAAATGTGTAATTAGATGAATAAAAATAATTAATGATATATATATATATATATATATATATATATATTTCATTCTTTTTTTAAATATAAAAGAAAAAACTATCAGTACCAATTTTTGGTACAAATTATGTTGTTCATAAGCATTAATTAGGATTTTAATAGTTGTATATGTGTATTAGCTATGACAAAGGACAAGGGCAGATTTTACTCTCTCGTCTCATTTATTAATTAAAAATTAATTCTCATATTCTCATATTCAACACCAAGAGTGGAAAAATTTCCTTTAAAAATGTCATTAATGCACTTTCATTATAATTAATTATAATTAAAGAAGGACCTTGCTTATTGGTTAAGAAAATTATTTTAAAATAAAACCTTATAAAATTGTTTTAAACATGATTAATAATGAAGTGCAAAAACTAAGCATATTTACTATATTTAAATATAATATTATATATATTTAGAATTAATTAATAATTTATAAACATACTTGAGTAACTATCTTGAATGTTGTTTATGATTTCATTGTATTTTATTTAGTATATATTTATATTTATTAAAACACGATAACGTTTTTAGTTAAAAGACTGTGTATTTTGTTTATAAATATAAAATAAAGTAAAAAATATAAATAAAATAATATATTTTTTATTATACAAATTTTAAAATATTATTATAATAAAATTTAAAATTTAATTCAAATTAAACAGAAAAATGCTAATATGGTTTAGTTTACTTCAGATTTTATATTAACTTTAAAGAAATCAAACTGAATTAAACTTTAATTTTAATATGAATACTATTTAATAAAAAAAATGAACTAAGTCAATTCCTGTACACTCTTAAAAATTAAGTAGAGATCTTACTCTTCAAATAAATAAATAAACAAATCTGGCATCATTAGACTCCACATACAAAATAGAGTTTATTTGATTTTATCCAATAAACTTATAAACAAATTGATTCTTAAAGTTCAAATTAAATCACTTCATATACATCAAGTCATTGATTCAATCCATATTTTAATGAAACAAAATACATGAAGGATCAATAAAGATTAAAAAAAATCTATAACAATACTAGATCACTGAGAATAAAGAAAATTTATTAAATATGAAGGTTTATAATATAACTACATATTTTTATAACTTTTACTCTTATTTAGTTTATGTAAATTAATTAAAAAAATAAAATATTATTTACCAGCGAAATCGTACATGAACTTTTGTATAAAATTATATTTTTTAAATAAAACTTTGTCAACCAATAAAAATTCAATGATTCGGATTTTATATTCTGCTAAATTCAATTCAATCATACTCCAAAAATGAATATTATATATATATATATATATATATCCAATACGTGATCAAATACAATGAATAGTATTCATCGTTTGCATTCTCACAAGAAAAAAAAAAAGAGGATTCCGCTAAATACATACTCTATTTAAATATTTATATTTATATAATATACACTAGCATAAACACATATATTATAATCCGTGTATCGACTTTTTTTATATTAATATATTTTATTTTAATAATTTAAATATAATATTTATATTAATTTTTAATAAATTTATTAAAATATAACATTTATATTATTATTTTCTACATTTAATATGTTTAATTTATAGTTTAAATGAAAATAATATTAAGAGAAATAATATTGAATGAGTAATATAAATTATAAATCTTTATGAAAGAGAAAAAAAAATCATAATTTACATTATGAAATAGTTGAAATGTTGCATTTTTAAGATAGTGATTAATTCAAAATGTTATAATTTTAAAATATAATTAAAAATAAATTAAGAATATGAAATATATACATATATATATATATATATATATATATATATATATATTATATGAAATTTTATTACATATTGTTATAAATTATAATTATTTTAATTTCTTTAAAGGGTTTTCTTTGTCAAGAAAAAATTTGTAACTTATCATTCTACTCAAATGCTTTGGGCCAACAATATAGGCTTCTCTAAATTTCTGGTTAATATTTAGCCCATATATGTGAAGATGGGCTCACAGGCATGGACTTTTAGGATTTTGTTTTCTCTTTGCACTTTTGACCACTCTGAATTTAATTTAAGAAATTTAAAGCATAATTGAATCTATATAAACTAGTTGATTTCTTTTTTATTTTTCGTTTGATATATAAGTATAAAAAAGTATTTGATTTTATATTAAGAGAATTCTCAGTGCAACTTTACTCAATTTCATCACAATAATTTGAGATGAAACTTTGAAAAATTGATGAAAGATAGATCAAAAAGAAACTCCTTTTTAGATTTTAAGATACTATAAACTCATGATAATTTTTCATCTCCAATAAAGAGTCATCTACAAAATTATTTATCAAAACAAGCTAATGTGATATCAAATTAAAATTATATATCTTAAACAAGAACATGGTAGCAGCAACAAAAATGGACTTAGATTCTTTAATCACTGCAAAACAAAATTGCATTCAAATTCAAAAATTTAAACTATGAATGTTTTCTTAAAATGTTAGGAATGGTGGCACGTTGCATGTCATTATTTTTCTTGTAGAGTTTGAAGTAGAAACAAAAGGGTTATCCATTTAACTTGAAAATGAACCACAACAACACAATAGGAGATATGAAAGAACCAAGTTATGTTCACACGTAGTTTTTGTTATTCATTTTGCGTGCACAATTCAAACTTCTTTTTCAGTTTTCAATCTTTACCAATCATCTCGTAATTTGTGTATCTCTATTTTCTTTCTAAGTTACACGCACACAACTCGACAAAAACAAGTTGATTGTGAAGAAAAGGTTGTCTTTGATGAGTTCTATGGTTCACAAAATTTATATTCTATTGTTTCATTATAAGGTAAACATTTTAACATTTTTGTTGTTCACAAAGTTAGAAGCTAGGTTAGTTATTTTATTGAAGGGTGAAGAATAGGTTAGTTTGTACTTATTTTTTAAATTTTTTAATGAAATAGGAAAAATTTTATTTTGAAAAAAAAAGGTAATTTTATATTTTATGAGTAAATTCTATCCCTTTTAAAATGAGTAATTTAAAAAAAAATATTTATTTAAGTTTAAACAACTTGACCTAATAAAAATTCTTCCTAATTTGTACTTTTTAGCACACGACCAATGAGTTAAAAAATGTATATTAAAAACTCTAAATATATATTGCAAATTATGAGAGAACACATTGAACATATTTCAATAAAAATAATAATTTGAACTCCTTAACTAATGTCATTAGCGAGACCCATTTATACATTAATATAAAGAGAAATGGTAAAAATATGTACTCTTTAACACACTTTTATTTATTATTTGAGCTTAATAAAAATATAAAATTCATAAGTTTTATACTGATACGGTACAGCAGGATGAATGCATATTTCATTATATTTTATCCTTGTATAATCTTAAATATTAATTAAAATACTTTGTATAAAAAATAAAAGTTACAATAAGATATTATAATTATTAAGTTTTCTTGTGAGAGATACTACAAAAAATTGATATTAATAAATTATAAACAATCTCATGTAAGAAATCAAGTTATAATCTTTAACTCAAAACTCAAAATTTTAAAATAATGAATTTGTGAATGTTTTCTTCTTTTTATATGGTATTTCTCATTTTATCTACTTTATCCATTAATGCACGTTTAGTTGTTATTTGTAATTTTATACTTTATTAAATAATATATTTTTTTGTAGTTTTTAACAAATTTTAATATGTAGAAAAGTATTTAAAAAAGTATGTAGAATTGTGTTTAGACATTTTTTTTAGATGAACATCTTTTTAAATTTTTCTTTTAACATTAAAGGGCGAAGAAAGTTGTTTTTCTTTTAACATTAAAGGGTGAAGAAAGTTGTGACAAATCTTGTTATTCAATTTCTAAGCAATTATATGTTGCCAGTGAACTTTTTCATTGTGTTAAGAACTCAGAAATGATTGAAACCAATAATAAAAAAAAAACATTTTTTCTACAAGTTTTTTTGGACTCTTAGAAATTTTGTTCATGTCTTCTAACATCAAGCCTACAAATTATATGACCCATGGAATACAGAGAATAAAAAAGGGTTCTTCCCTCTTGTTTTCTAAATATTTACCTAAAACCATAATAAGAAAACTAAATCAGTAACTAATAGCACAAATGAATAAAAAATAACAGTTCAAAAACAACATTTAATAAAAAATAACAATTAAACATCCTTACTTGTTAAAACATATTTATTTCTATTATCTATCATGGACAATGGACAGAAATTTATCAAAGCACTATTATTACTATTAATCTTACATGATAAAATATTAAATCGAGTTCACTCTTTTTCATGCTGCTTAAGCATTACTTATTTGAAACATGTTTTATCTTTTTTTACTGAAGAACCCTCAACTCATGGTAGCTTTGAAGATTTTTTCAACCACTTTAATATAAGTTGAACAATATTTTATGTATAAGAATTGTACAATGTATTAATTAATTTTAGCCTAACTTCTTTAATACAAGCAATTAATTGTCCTTTTGCAAAACTGTGAGTTTCTTTTATACTTTTGGACTTTTAAGCAAAAGTAAATTCATAGATTAGTGATTATCTTTCTCAATCTTTTAAGATTTATTACAATGCTTTTACCTCATCATCATTAGGTTTTTTAAACTCAAATGTTACACCATTCAATATTTTTTTTTTATAAAATTCCAAGAAGCAAATAGTAGGGGTGTATGTTGGTTGAAAGAGTCCGAAGAAGTGGACAACGAATGTAACTACTCTACGAGAGAAGATATGTATTAAGGATATAGGTGGCTTAGCATAAGAGAGGCCGGCCTTTTAGAGATCAGCATTGAGAGCTCAGCCTTAAAGAGATTGCAGCTCAGCACCTTGGCCATTTGGAGACTAACCACATAACTCGACTCTTTGGATATGGCATTGGGAGCTCGGCTATGAGCTTGGCCTTTTAAAGTTAGGCTGAGTTTGGCTAAGGAGCTTGACTTTATAAAAATTGACCTTTTTTGCTCGGCTATGGAGCTTGGTTATATGGAGATTGGTTATATGGAGATTGGCCATAAAGTTAGCCTTCACGAGATCGGTTATGGGAACCTCGACCACAGAACTCGGTCTTGGGAGTTCAGCCTTCTAGCGATCGAAGTTGGGATGCTCGACTATGCAGCTCGGCCTCATAGAGCTCGGCCTTGGGGGCTCGGTCATGGAGCTTGGCCCTAGGAGCTCAGTCATGGAGTTCGACCTTCGGAGCTCTCTCATGGTGCTCGGCATTGGGAGCTCAATCATAAAGCTCATAGGCCTTGGATGTCCGCTGATGGAGGTCGACCATCTAGAGATCAGTTATGGAGTTGTATTCTGGAGATCGGCCACGGGGATCTCAGCCACTGAGATTGGACTTGAGAGCTCAGCTTTCGAGATCAAATTTGAGGGTTCGGTCATACATCTCGGCTATCTGCAGAATAACCACAGACTCAACCTTCTTGAAATATTGCAAAATATTTGAAGAAGATTTGTTCTAAATCAAGTAAAATTGCATAAAAGTATATTTGTAGAACATCTCAAAAATATACAAAAAATTTGATTAGATTAGTTGGAACTCATAAAATCTTTGTAAATAATTAAAAATAAGAAAAAAAATAAGAGAATATGCTTGAAATCCAATTTTAACCAATAATTTCAATTGAGGTTCAATTAATCTTAATTAGGTAAATCTTATTAAAAATAATCAATTTATTCTTAATTACAGTATAAGAAAGTTATAATCAAAGTGTCTAAGCATGAGTAAATATATATTCATCACAAGTCCACAACATTTTAAAAAAGAATGAATTATATGCAATGTAACATATAAGAGAATGGTAAGAAAAAGACAACTTTATACGGGTTCACCTGTACAAATTGTAAAGGGTTTCGCCGTATAAGTTATACACTAATTTTTACTGAGTTTAAACACGAACACTCAATATCTCTTTAGACAAAATACACAAAACCTCTTCAAACTATACAATAATAAAATATTAGATTACAAATTTCACACTCACAAAAGTAGATATAAAATATATGTTCCCCACTTTTAGCGAATATTATTTCACAATATGATAAGTTTACAATTAAAATCTATCTCTATACGAATTACAATTCTAATACTTGAAGATTATTAATTATATCTCATAACTTTTTTTACACCAACTATATCTGATAATCTTCTTTTTTATCTTTTTGCAAAAAAGGTATTTCCTTATGGAAGTGTCTAATGACTATTTTTTAGGTTGTTCGCATAGTCAAATTTCTTTTTACTAGTCACATTTTTTATCTTGCAGTATAATAAAATGGTGTGTCTTGCAGTACTAGTGAAGTTATTATTTTTATGATATTTACTTACAAGTTCATATTTATAATGAAGTTATTATTTTTATAATATTTACTTACATGTTCATATTTTTAATTTGTAATAATTTCTAGTAAAAAATATTTATAATATTTTATATTTAATTAAAACATAAATTAATAATCCATAAAAATTAACTTCTATTTTTAAAGGATACTAATATAGAGGGTTAGAAATTAAGAATTAAAAATTCACTAATATATTAAAAAACAAAATTCATTTTAGAAGAAAAGCTGAAACCACTCCATGAGAAGAATTGGCAACTGAGAATTAAAACTCCTTTTTAATTAGAGATAAAAAATAAAAAATAACTTTTCTAAAGAAAAGAAAAGAAGAAAAGAACTGAAGAGTAGTTAGATCTAACTTTTGACATGTTAAAATAATACTATAATTATATAATTATTATATGAAATTATAATAATTATATAACTATATTATATAATATAATATATTATTATTATAAAGAAAGTAAACCACGTAATCACCTAACGCCGTCACATGCGACGGCAACCCTAAAAATACCGAACTCGCTGACGCAGCCATTCTAACGTCGTCAAAATAGACGGCGCCGCGCTCTCTTCCTATTCTTCTCTTCTTCCTCTTCCCACTCTCTCTATCTGAGAAACTCACTTTCTCTCTCTACAAACTCTCTCTTTCTAGAAATTTCATTTCAAAGAGATGCTTCTCTCTGCCTCTTGTTTCCCTTAAAGGTAACTTTCTCTCATATTCTCTCTCTATTAGGAAACATTCATTGTTATAAAATATAATGAGGTATTAATTTGTAATAATTTATTTTTAATTAATGTATTAATTGTTGGTAGTGTCATGGGAATTTGGTGGTTTTTCAGTTTTGAGTGTATTTTTGTTTTTATAATATATGGTAATAAATTGTATTATTTATTTTAATTTTAATTGCTTAAGTTAATACAAAGTGGTTGTTATACATGGGAATTTGGTGCCTTTTGAGTTTTGACTGTGAATTCCGGGTTTTGGGCATTGATTTCGGATCGTTCTGACTTTTTGAGTGTGTGAGAGTGAGTGCTGAGTTGATTCTTTTCTATTTTTGGGGAGTTTGATTGGATCATATAAGGAACTGTTTTAATTGTGTTTAGTTGTTTCTATTTGGTTCATGATGCTGTTTTGTGTTATTCTGAGAGTTTTATTTTTGGTGACACCAACAGTAAGGTAAGAGTGACATGCTTGTGTTTTATGGACTTTGTTGATGAAGTGTGTCACTATGGTGAATGAACTCTTTTGAACGGTGTTCATTTTAGGGTTTGGTTTTATTCCTTTTGTGGTTGTTCTACAAGTTAGAGGGGGATTTGGCTTAAAATTTGGATGAAAGTTTTGAGATGAGTTTGTATCTACAGATTTATATGATAAAGTTTGACGGGTTTAAGCCTGAGTTTGCACTGTGGAAAAAGGATTTATGAGGTTTTTCTATCATGAAATGAATATTTACCATTAATCTTTATCTTCTGTTCTGGTTTAATTTTTGGTCTGGAATTTCAATTTGGAAGAATATGTTTAACTGAAGCAAGAATACTGGTTGAGTAATGATTGATGGTCTCACTTTTTATTCTCTGTTTAGGGATAGAGCTGTGTTCATCGGGCTGATGAGGGTGCCGTAGGTGGTTTTGTTGATGTAAGAAGCTGTATACTGCTGTGTATTTCAGAATGGGTGCCGTTTGTTGTGTTGCTTCCAAAGACAAAACTTTACAAAGTGCATCACCCAGTGAGATCATACATCGGAATATTCGATATTCTCCGACATGGAACTTTAGGTGGGATCATCGAGGGCGTGTAGCTGGTGAAGATACTGCTGTAACTTGGTTTTCTAATGGTATTAGCAGGAATGATGGATTGGAGAATAAAAATGAACCCTCTTATGTATCCGAGGATGGAAGCCCGTTGCAGAATTATCAAAGGAGTAGAAGCCAAAAGTCCCCAGTCTCAGAAGGAACTGCTAGGAACCTGATAAATTCACCTTCAGGTAACTTTAATCCGACCAACTCCCTGGTTTTAATCATAATTCATACACCACTCGGGTTGGAAGGTTTAGAATTGGAGTTTTATCAGTCATTTCATTTTCTCTCCGTTTATTATTTGATAAGGTAAATGAGAAACCTATTAGATTATCCATTTCTGGCACAATGGAGCCCTAAAATAAAAGAAAATTAAAGTTTTGGAGTAAGATGCTGCATGGCATAAATTAATGTTTGTTAACTTATACTACAATTACTATTCGCAAGCCAAAAAAATGGTGAGTTGGAAAACACAATTCGATTTATCCAGAATTGTAGTAGCAATTATTTTTAGGGTAGACATCGGGTGTTGGCATGTGACAATTTCTCAGTTAGTAGAAGAAACATATGCTGAAACATGCTTGAGAGTAATTTAGATTCAGTAGTTTGGTTTAAGATACCTGTTTCTGAGAGTCTGTGTTGTAAGCTAGATCATCCTTTATCTCTTTTCGGATACAGGTGTTGCAGGTGATAGTTAGAAGAACAACAAACATAAACTGAAATATAAATGAGAGCAATTTAGTTTCATTTCTTGCAATTAAGTTGTCAGATTTTCTTAGACATTCCATGCGGAATAATCTTTCTTGTTGGCCAAAAAGAGGCCTTGCATATATCTCTTCATTGAAATAGACTATTGGTTTATTTTGATTGACAGTTGATATTTCAATTGTGCACACATGGTTAAGTTAATAAATCTCTCTCCAGTTCATCACAGGGCTTTTTTGAAATAATAATAAAATGAAAATTGAGGACTTATGTGTCTTCATGAGGCTAGGCTATAACTATGTACTGTTATGATGGATTTAATTGGCTTGCTCCTGCTCTAAAAAAATATTTTGTCTGTCCTGTTTTATTAATCCATTGGTAATTTATTATGTGCTCACCTGGTTGATTTACAGATCTGACATGTTTGTTCATGTTTATCTCAGATCAAACTATTTCAAGGAATGTCTTCACAAATGTGAGCATGGAACAGGTGAGGTTGTAATTATAAAGGAATCTGCTGTTATTTTATGTTTCTATCATTAGTTTATATCTGATTTCTTGGATACACTTCGTACTTCTGCATTACTATGCAGGCGAAGGAGTTGGCAGAATCATCAACAATATCATGCCCTTATCCCACAAAACCTCTACATTCATTGCCTTCTACTTCTTCATCAATATCACCTCAGCCAGACGATAGTCAACCATTTCCATCCAGCTCAACCACTTCAAGGTGGGCTTGCCATTCCACAGGAGAGCAACTATCTTGTCAAGTTTCTGATAGCCAAATGTTGGGATATAAGACGCCTAGCAACTCTTGTGTATCTGAAGAGAGACCAGTGTTTCCTTCATGGAGCAATGAATCTGGTATGCACTTCCATGGCGGCGGGTCTTCAGGTAACTGGTCTAGGTCTGGCTTTTCTGAGCTGACAGGCAGTTCCTTCAAAGAAAGATGGTCATTTGATAGTGACTCATTTGGTTTTAATTGTGGTAGGCTGGTAAGATCCAGTAGTCGGTTTTCAAATTCTCCAGTTGATTTCCAAACATGTGGTGTTTGCTCAAAACTTTTAACTGAGAAGTCTTCTTGGGGCACCCAAAAGATAATTGCTAGTAATGACCTTTCTGTAGTTTCTGTCCTTATTTGTGGGCATGTTTATCATGCTGAATGCTTGGAGAGTTTGACACCTGAAGTCAACAAGTATGATCCACCTTGTCCGGTTTGCACTTTTGGTGAGAAATATACTCTTAAGTTGTCTGAAAAATCTCTGAAAGCTGAAATGGATTTGAAGGCTAAACATAAGAAATCAAGGAACCGAATTGTGGACAGTGATATTGATGATAATTCTGTTGTGCATGAACATTTTAGAGAAAAATGGCATCAAGCTAGTAAAGGTCTTGGAATTGATTCTAGTTCTAGTGGGAGAAGCTCTAACGGGAGACCTTTTCTTAAGAGACATTTCTCATTTGGCTCAAGGAGTTCCAAATCCATGCTAGATAATCAGTCAACCCGGAAGAAAGGCTTCTTTTGGGCAAAATCTAGCAGGGAATAAGCTGCTTTTGGGTCCTTGAAAGGTAAGTTCCATTTTCTTCGTTGAAAGGTAAGAAACCGCATTTCATAAACTAGTGAAAAACAAATGTGTCGATGGTGAACCAGCTGACCATTTAAACTGATTACACCGTTGAAGTACTTCACCATTTTACCCTCCATTAGAGCTTTTAAATTTGTTTTGGTTTTAATTTAAACATGTTTAAAACTCAGACTTTCTTGATTAATCTGTCCAATGGAGGGAAAGTGGGAGTATGTGATGCAATGAACGGTTTAACTCCAATTTATATCTAGAAGCTTTTCCCTTTTATACCCTTTGTATTTTATGTGCGTCTGCATTGGATGAGAAATTATACCTCTTTCTTTTTAGTTATTTGATGTGCCACTAATATAGGTTAGACTCCAATACAGTATATTTAGTTTCATTCTTGTACATGCTAAATCATTTCGGTTATGTTAGAACAAATTTTAAATATTCTTGTCTATGATTTTTTTATTTATATAAAAGTATTTGTAAAATTTTCTTGGTTTTCTTTACATGTATATAGTACATACTTTTTATATGTCTATGGCAACCCAGGTTCAGCCTAGTTGAAACATAAAATCTTTAACATCTTCTTTGCTTGTTATATACCTGTTTAATTTTTAAAAACATTGTCTGGCTTATATCCAGATTTCTGAGTTTAATTCCTTGGTACCATGCACCAGAATTTGACTTCCAAGTTCAAATTTTTGAAAAATTGAGCCCCAGAAATCCTTAGCAGTTATTTTAACTTAATTTTTCGTTTATTTTTCCTTAAAGCAGGTTCCGTTGTTGAACTTCTGCACAACCTCAGATAAAATGACCGAGGAAATGGCAAGATAACATTCATCAAGCTTTGATTTATGATCTGTATACACTATACATGATTTCTAAAGGTTTAGAAGCTGGAATTTCTCTGTAAAGAAGAAATATGAAACTGAAAAGATACATATAGGAAGACAAAGATAGTGTCTAGAAATCAATGGCTTTGTAATTTTGTACAGATTGATTAGTTTATTGCATATGGATATAATTCATTCTTGAAAGATGTTCTGTTGCCCCTTGTTCTACTGATATGTAATGCTGTATAAATACCATAGGCCATTGGGAGTTTCTAGTGTTGACTATGGTCTCCAAAGATTGTTTGGCAATAACAATTAGTTTGAATGATACATATTGGAAGAACACTTAATCACTTCAAACATTTTATTTACCATATTATAGCTTGAGAATTGAGGGGATAGTGTAGACAAGGATGATAAGTAAAATGGTTGTTTGGTATTATTGAAGTTGACATAAGTGAATTGTGAAATAAGTGGGTCAGGTATTACTGTTTTATTTATCCCCACAGAATAATGGAAAAAAAGAGGGAAAATGCTGACTGAGAAATTAAGTGGCAAAGGTACCCATCAATTGTCATGAGGTCTTGTCACAAAGAGTTGGTTTGTCATAGAGAAGTTGCTATTTTCTTTCATTTGGGATGAGGGATTCATAATTCATATTTAAACTCAAACTATTTGGAATAATTTTTCTTTTCATTGCTTTATATGGTAATATGCTACTCATCAATTATTTGCATGTGCATTAAATTAAATGCCTTCTCCTTTTCTTTTCTTTTTTTTTTAACCAAATTGGCAGTTTAGTTTTAGATTATAATTTGTGCAGCTGGCACCTACAATAATATCCCTCCTCATTAATTATATAACTTGTACCACTCTCTTTGTGAACAATTTTAGAATTGGAAATTGAATTTGTAAAATATAATTCTTTCTATTTAAGAAAATAAGATCAACAATTTTAGAATTGGAAATTGAATTTGTAAAATATAATTCTTTCTATTTAAGAGAATAAGATCAATTGTTAGTTAATCTATTTAATTTCTATCAAAGGATAATTGATATGATTATGATGGTTAACAAATTTTACTTAATTTTCTATCATTTCTCATTTTTCTGTTTTGTTTTCTTATTATCAAACGGAATCAAGATAACTAGTTAATAAATAAGAAAGTTATACTTAAAAAAAATGATTCTATAAAAGAGAAATTTTGTTTAAGAATCATCTTATCCTTTTTTATTTTAAAGTCATGTATATATATATATATATATATATATTAAATTAATGCAAAAATAATATTTTAAAAATATGATTTTATTTATTTTTAATTTTAGAGTAAGGTTGTGTTTGTAATTATGAATTTTAATTTTTCTAATTAAATATAAATTTTATATTTTTAATTTAAAATGGGGTAATTGAAATATTTGTTTGTATCTATTAGAAGAGTAAAAAGTAAATAAAATAAATTTTGCTTAACTTAAGATAATTGTACACCCAAAAGAAGTACAATGTTACGATGTTACAACCTTATCTTTCAATATTGGACAATTACAATGATTATGACATTCATTTTTGGCATAGATAACTTTTTCTTTCTACTTCTTTGTAGCTGATTCATCCACTTTTTATGAATACATATTAATTTATAATTAACTCTTTTCAGTTATTGTCCTTACATATTAATTTATAATTTATAACTTCTTTAGTTATTGTCCTCACATATTAATTTGTAATTTATAATTAACCTTTTACAAACATGGGATGCACGCACCAGGTTTCATAGTGTTTGTTGACTCCACGTTGAATCACATCACAAAAACTCTTCAAAATATCCAAAAATAGACGTACTTTGATGCTACTCGTGACTTAGAAAACTTGCGTGCACGTTTCAATAAAGGCTTTTGTTACTAATCTTGATTAACTTCCACTAATATGCCCTCATTAATCGTGACTTCACATCACTTAAAGAAGACATTTCTTAATTAATAATCTCTAAGACTAATAATTATTGGGTCACAAAAAGTCTTATGTTTAATCACACCATGGTGATACGTGGTATCTTTTACGTATAGAATATTTATTAATTAAATTGCATAGTTACGTGACTTTAGTGATCACAACAAATATTCTTTTAAAAGAATTAATAATTTTTTGTAAATTATTCAAACTCTTCACTTGTAATATATTTCTTTTTCGTGTTATAAGATAATTAGCTTAATAATCAACTTTGGTGGTTAGAAGAGATAGTAACTTGTATGATAAAAAATTATGGTGAGAAACTAGTTTAGATAAAAAAATAAGTTATATTAAGAGAAGAATTCTACCATTAAACGATTAAGAATATTTAATAAACTAGTTTAGATATAGTTTTAATTAATATAATTTAAAAAAACAGTTAACGTAACTGATATATACTTTTAATCTATCATTATTGCATATTTAATATTAAAATTAGAAATTTATAATATCTAAAAGATTTAAACCACGCAATTAGAGTACATATGAGGCTAAAAGTATAATTATTAATTTATATATATATAAAAAAAAATATCTCAATATCAGTTATTAAATATTTACTTTTTTACTCTTTGTAAATGATGCTGTAGTCTTTATTTGTATTAAATACATGTGAGATTCAGATTAAAAAGATATTTTCATTTTGTAAAAAGTATTGTAAGCAGCTCTATTGGATATATTTTAGTTATTCTGAATTAGAATAATCTATATATTTATTGTACATAATAATTTACCATTAAATAATAAAATAAATTATATTTAGTTAACTTCCTTAAAAGAATAAAGATGTTTAATTTCCTCAAAAATTGATTGTCTGACTTACTTAAAAATAATAGTATATTAGTTAAATTAATTATTGAATAAATATATCTTATGAATTAAATCAAAAATTATTATAAAATACAATTTTCTTATGGACAATTCAATTGATGTTCAATAAAATAATTTTGTTCTTATCTATTAGGCTATTGAGTTATATTTTCCCTTTATATGATTAAAACATACTCAAATTCCATTCTCATATTTGTTTCTATGAATTTGGATTATACGCTAGAGTTTTGGTGTTATTTTTTATATTATGTCTTTATAACAGTGATTTTAATATTTTAAAATATATTAATCTTTGTATATTAAAATTAGTATATTTTGAAGGTATAGCAAAGGAACAACACTAAAAAAAATAAAGAATAAAATTTAAAAAAAATGTAAAGAGTCTTGAAAATTTTGGATATGATCTTGTATTCATTATTGAGAATAGAATAAAAATATAAAGTCTTGAAAATTTTGGATATGATCTTATATTCTTAAGAGAATAAAGAATAAAATTTTTACATTTAAAAGAATAAATAATAAAATTTTAAAAAATGAAAAGAGTCTTGAAAATTTTGGATATGATCTTGTATTTATATATTGAGAATAGAACTGTAAACAGTACAACACTACAATAAGAAACACCTAGGCTAAGAGCAGTAAATACATATGATTTTTTATTTTTTATTGAGAATAGAAGTATAAACAGTACATCATTACAATGATGAAAAAAATAATAATAACATATTTCTCTTATATACTAAGATATATGTGTTTATCTCAAACCAAACTCTGAAACATACATGACATAAATTATATCTCAAGCAAAACCCAAAAACATACATAACATAACTTATATATTAAGATATATGTGCTTATATCTCAAATAAAACTCATAAACATATATAACATAAAAAGCTTAATAAGTTATATTCATTGTGAAATTACTTTGTTTGGTGATAGGTGAAACTTTAATGGTTGCTCTGACCTGGCAAACTTTCTTTGATCTTCTCTATTATGCCTTTTATTGTGCTTGTGTGATTATCATTATTAGCACTACTAATTGTGCAAGTTTTGGTGTGTGAAAGCTCCTCCTTCTCCTCCTCTTCATCTTCTTCCTCCTCTTCTTTTTCTTCTTCTTTTCTTGGATCTTTTGGATCTTTTGGTGAGGAATAATGTTCCTTCATTTCTGTTTTGCCTATTTCAGTTTTGCCTTTTTGTGCTGGAGACTTCTCTTCAAACCCTTTATCCTCAAACTACATTTACAATTAAAGAACAATTGAAGCAAAAGAAAAATATATAAATATCATATATTTTATTATGATCCTTACAATGTAATTATCATATATATATATATATATATATATATATATATATATATATATATATATATATATATCATGTTTTACTATTACATGATAAATTATGTTTCGAATTAATCATCATAAATTAAAGTATTCTATCCAATTATAAATAACATTTTAATGAAACTTTGGTTATATGATCTTTATTAATTTCAAAATAAATTTTTTAATGGTGTATTAAAATATTTTAATATAGCATCATGGAGAATATAAAATAAAATAAAAAAGAAAAAAGATATATTGGAAAAAAATGCAAAAATATAAGCAAATTAAGGGGTTTGCCTTGGAGAAATATACTTTTTAGAAAATTCAGTTCAATTAAATTAATTTATAAGTAAACAAAGTATATACACTAAATATGTAACTTATTTGATATTAAAAATTAACAATATAAAAATTAAGGTATTGATTAATATCTTTAAAGCATATCATCTTTATCTATATCTAAAATATTTTAAAGATTTATTAGAAATAAAATACATGAGTTACATCAAAAAGTTAGAAATCGTCTTAGTCTTAGTTATATACATGATGAAATTAACTAATTTTCACAACTAAATATATCTATATATAGATAGAGATATATGAAAAATCAAAATTAATATAGAAAAACGAATAAACAGAATACTAGACAAATTAAAACTAAAAATTGAACTAAATGGGTGATATTTAAAATTTCCTATTGCCCTATCCAATTAGCAAAGATCTCTAGTGAACATAGAGAAGAAGTAAAACTAAAAAGAACAGATGAACAAGTGTGAAATTGGTCTAGTTTAATCATAAAATTCAAATTCAAAATGCAATTATTTTAAGATTGAGAAATAAAATTTTGTACTTATACACAGATGAAACATATACATGACATTACATGATTGGTGTATATATATACTTACAGAAATTAAGGTTGAAGTAGGGTTGGAATGAAGAGGAATATGTTGTGGAGTTTGCAGAGTGTGATCTGCAATGGTAGCCACACCAGTGAGGTGCACTGGGTTCCCTTTCTCATCTGTTAGCCAAACAGGGTTTCCATAAGCATCTGTGAGTTCCACAGGGTTTCCATATTCATCTCGCAGTTCCACTTGTGCCATCTTCAAACTTTTCTCTACACACTTGTACCAAATCCAATGTTCATTATCTGTAATATATATATATATTAATGTCTATTTATGAATAAGTTGTTTGGTGGTGTTGGAGATTTGCATGCAGCAGCACGTGTGAATTATTGAGAGCAAGCAGAGCACGTGGATTATTGAGAGCATGCAGAAAGATAGTTAATCACACGTGTAAGCCACGTGTATACGGTTAGCAATAATATATTTTTCAAACTTATCTTTTAAACCATCCACTAACCACTTATCTGTTTTGGAAACGAATAGAAGAGAATAAAAATTAGGTTATTTATAAATTTCAAATTTGAATTTAAAGCTTATTTCAATTTTTTTCTCTTTTTATATATAAATATATTGATGATGAAATTTTTTAATAAATAGATTTTTTATATATTATTTGTTTAGTATTATATTAAATTAAGAATAAAAAATATTTGTTTAGTATTATATTAAATTAAAGATAAGAATGTTTAGGATATTTGTATTAGAAATATAATTTTTATATATTAAAAATATATAGTATTAATATGTATATATATTATAATGCATGCTTATGATTTTGCATTATATTATACAAGATGAATAATGCGAATTTGTCTAGAACAAATGCATGGTGAGAATAAATAGAAACTTGGTAAATAGATGAACTAGTTGAGAACTTGTTGGCCTATGAAACACTTGAAGTTCCTTAAATATATAAGATACAAAATACACGTGTATTGAGGTATAGATTTTTTTTAGTTTTAAAAGTAGAACAGAAGTAAGTACTTTAAAATGAGATGTAGTCTAAGAAGATGCATAGTTGGAATTTTGAAAAAACAAGAAAACATACACATCCGAAGATACATGAATAATTTTGTGATGAATAAAATAAGTACTTGAGTTCATTTTAAACCCGTGTGCGCATGCAATTTATAAAATAGATTGTAGTTTCAAGAACATTAAACTGAAATGAGATAGGTAAGAAAGTATGATAAAAAAAATAACGAGCAATTTCAACTAAATGATAGTGTTTTCTTTTAGAAAACCTATGATGTTCTAGGATATAAAGAAGAGTTGTTAATTATATTATTTAACGAGTTTTTTAAATTTTTTACATGATGAAATTTGTTTAATTACAACTTGTGATATATTTTTCATTTTGTGTTATATTAAGTTATTAAGTCAATAATAAAAATGTTTATGATGTTTGATGATTCCGTACAAGATAATTATTATCATCTTATTGTTAATAATAATAAGTTCTATTATAATTATGATTTTTTTTAATATAGTTTAAGTTGTAATTCAACCAACATAAATATGATTTGAAAGTTTTAATTGTCATTTAGATTAAAATATATAACATTTTTATTTTAAGTGATGACAAAAAGTGAAAGATTTTATGCAAAACAGTTTATTTTATAGTAAACAATTTGCTGTTGGAAAGATTAATTAAATTTAGTTTTCACAATTATCAAAACATTATTTTGAGTGATAAATATAAACATTACTTGTAGATTTTCATTAACAACATTTGGAAAAGGCATTAATTAGTAAGAATAGATTTGAAATAAAAAGATTAAAATAGATGTTTGAAAGTAGTAAAATGAGTAAATGGACAAAAAAACAGATATACTCAAATCTATATACAAGCTAAATGAAAATAGTTTAACAAACTACACAAAACAATTTAAATGAAAGTAAAGTAAATAACTTTGAAATATCTAAATAAAAAATAAACAAGACAATATGTAAGCACGTATAAGAAAGAATAAAAGCTGGTAGAAAATGGTTGCAGACTTTGTTTTTCTGAGTTTTGTTGAAGAATGAATGGTGAGTTTGACCTGTTCAAACAAACAAAACCTGCTTCCTTTTGGAAAATGCTAAATAAAGGAAACAGAAACATGCAATGCACCAGAAATGAGCAAAGCACAATGCAGCCTCCACATTCCTTTTGGGAAATGCTAAATAAAGCTAACAGAAACAATGTTGTGATCCCTTCATTTTTTCCTCCAAAGATTGAAGCAGTTTGAGAAAGAAAATAATCCCTTATAGGGATCCTTGAACACCCCATATCAAGTTTCTTTTTTGTCACCACTCTTCATTCTAAATTGAAAAAAATCCTCATCCTCATCCCCCAGGAGGTATGGGGAAGATAGAAAAACCAATAAGGAGCTTCACACAACCTTTTCTATCACCCTTCAGCTCATCATCTCTGATGGCTACCCTCCTGGTCATCACCACCATTCTCTTCTCCTTCTCCTCTCCCTCATTAGGCCTTCCTCCCTCAGAATCCTTCCAACCAAGAGACAGTTTCCTCATTGATTGTGGTGCAGATGTTGCATCCACCCTCCCTGATGGAAGACAATTCAAAACTGACCCTCAAGCAAGTTCTTTCTTGAATGCCAATGATGAGTTCAAAGTCAATGCAGATGATGTCAACCTACCTTATCCTGTGTACAAGAGTGCAAGGATCTTCATCCAGGAAGCAAAGTACTGCTTCCATTTGCTCCAGCCAGGTTTTCACTGGGTCCGTCTTTACTTCTACCCCATCAAGAACAACATCTTTGACCTCCAGAAGGCCACTTTCTCAGTCTTCACAGATACCTATGTGCTCCTCCACAGCTTCAATGTTAACAACACTGACAAGCCTATCCTCAAGGAGTATCTCATCAATGCAACTGAGCCTCAGTTCTCTCTTTCCTTCATTCCCTTGAAGAACTCAGCTGCTTTCATCAATGCCATTGAGGTTGTTTCAGCTCCTGATGAACTGATCTTTGACACTGCCACTGCCCTTTTCCCTGTGGGTGACTTCACCGGCATCACAACCTATGGCTTGCAGCCTGTGTTCAGGGTGAACAATGGAGGAACTCTCATCACCTCATCAAATGATACCCTTGGGAGGACTTGGGAATCTGATGACCCTTTCCTCACAAACAAGAACTTGGCCAAGAGTGTGTCTGTGGCTACCACTGCGGTTAAATTCCCCCAGCAGAATCCTGCGATCTCCCCTCTGACTGCTCCACAAACTGTGTATGCTTCTGCCACTGAGATGGCTGATGCTGGTGTTAACCAGCCAAATTTCAATGTGTCGTGGAAATTTGATGTGGACACCTCTTTCAGCTACCTTGTTAGGCTGCACTTCTGTGACATTGTTAGTAAAGGGCTGAACCAACTCTACTTTAATGTGTATGTTAATGGGAAAACGGCAATCTCTAACTTTGATTTATCAGCCGTGACTGGTGCCTTGTCAACCCCCTATTACAAAGACATTGTGGTGAATGCAACACTGATGGCTGAGGGACTCTCAATTCAGGTTGGTCCAGCCACTGGTGTTGGTGGAAGTGCCAATGCCATTGTGAATGGTATAGAGGTCATTAAGATGAGCAACTCTGTGAATAGTTTGGATGGAGAATTTGGGGTTGATGGAAGAAGTGTTAGTGGTTCTAACCGCGGCACAGTGGCTGCAGTTGGATTTGCCATGATGTTTGGAGCCTTTGTTGGCCTCGGAGCTATGGTGATCAAGTGGCACAAGAGGCCTCAAGACTGGCAGAAGAGGAACAGTTTCTCTTCATGGTTGCTGCCTCTGCATGCTGGTGACACAAGCTTCATGAGCAGCAAGAACTCAATGGGAAAGAGCAACTTCTTCTCCTCATCAATGGGACTAGGCCGGTACTTCTCCTTTGCTGAACTTCAGGAGGCAACCAAGAACTTTGACTCAAAGAACATCATTGGTGTTGGTGGATTTGGCAATGTGTATTTGGGTGTGATAGATGAGGGGACTCAAGTGGCAGTCAAGAGAGGAAACCCTCAATCAGAGCAAGGCATCAACGAATTCCAGACTGAAATCCAAATGTTGTCCAAGCTCAGGCACAGGCACTTGGTGTCCTTGATTGGATACTGTGATGAGAATGATGAGATGATCCTGGTTTATGAGTACATGCCTAATGGACACTTTAGAGACCATCTTTATGGAAAGAACTTGGCTCCTCTCTCATGGAAGCAAAGGCTAGAGATCTGCATTGGTTCAGCTCGTGGTCTTCACTACCTTCACACAGGCACAGCACAAGGCATCATTCACCGTGATGTCAAGACCACCAACATCTTGCTTGATGAGAATTTCACAGCTAAAGTTTCTGACTTTGGACTTTCCAAGGATGCACCAATGGGGCAGGGTCATGTCAGCACTGCTGTGAAGGGTAGCTTCGGTTATCTTGACCCTGAGTACTTCAGGAGGCAGCAACTGACAGAAAAATCTGATGTATACTCATTTGGGGTGGTTCTGCTTGAGGCACTGTGTGCAAGGCCAGCCATCAACCCTCAGTTGCCCCGTGAACAAGTAAACTTGGCTGATTGGGCGATGCAATGGAAGAGAAAGGGCTTGCTTGACAAGATCATAGACCCTCACCTCATTGGATCCATCAATCCTGAATCCATGAAGAAGTTTGCTGAGGCTGCTGAGAAGTGTTTGGCTGATCATGGAGTGGATAGGCCTTCAATGGGAGATGTTTTGTGGAACTTGGAGTATGCTTTGCAGCTTCAAGAGGCCTTCACACAAGGAAAGGCTGAGGATGAGACAAAGTTATCTGCAGCTGCTCCTACTTCACCACATATCCCTCCAGCACCTTCCACTCCTTCTGCTGACCCTCCTGCTGCGGCTGCTGCAGTGGCGGCGCCGCCACGTGCAGAAGTGAACAATGCTTCACCAGAAGTGCATTCTATTGATGACCATTCTGGAACTGCAATGTTTGCTCAGTTCAACAATCTCAATGGCAGGTGAAAGGCTAAATTTTTTTCGAGAATGGAACCCCCAGCTGGACTGCCACAACTTTGCTGATCTCTATGAGATGATGTTATAGTAACTCTGTGAAGGCTTGGACCAAAAAATTACTGTGTAATGATGTGATATTGCGTGTTGTTTCTCGTGTAGGTTCTCTTGTGTTTTTGTATTGTGTGTGGGGTATTACTTTGCATGGTAGCAAAAGAGTGTATCAAATATGTAATGTGATTAACTTGTTGGCTTGTGAGAACTCATGCATTCCACAGTACCATTAATCATGTATGGTATTACATAAATGAATTGTTGTATATTGTTATGTAACTTGTAGAGGAGGTAATTGTAGAAGCTGCATGTTCAGAGAAACTGGCTACTGCAGGTAGTGAAGTTGGCTTGAATTTTTATGTAATGGACCAATATTCTAGCAAGAGTTTCTGAGTCCTTTTACAAAAATGTCATTTGGCCATATGAGATTTTATTACTATATATTTGTTCCTTTTTAAATGTCTCTTTCATTCTGTTTGTTTTTTTTTTATAATTTCAAAATAACACAATTTTTAATTATATTTTTAATCTAATTAATGTGGAGAAAAAAATAGTTATATTAACTGAGATAGAAGATGTAACAACACATAAATATCACCCCAGTCATAAACTCTTCTTTTACACAGGTACTGATAAAAACAGTGTTAATCTCTTAAACTTTTTTCTATCAAAAAGTGAAACATGTAAATAAATAGGACAAAGACAACATAGCTGAATCTGGTGATAAAAGTAGAACAATCTCCTTTTCCTACCTTGTAATGATCCAAATGGAGATAAAGTGTGCCTACTCCCCAGCCCTATGTCTATCTGATATTCAACACATTTAGCTTCAATAAGATATCTTCTGTCAACAGAATATTCTAATATTAAATTGTGGTAGTTGCAGTATTATGTTCTTATATTATTTTACAAATGCTAAATGCACCTCCATGTTTCAAACTAATTCTTGATAGTAGATCCACAATAGATGCTGATTCAAGAGGAAGAGCATAAGACAACCATCATTGTGTAAATTTATTGTCACTGTCAAAATTATGATGCCATGCCTAAGAAGAAATGACAGTTATTTTATCTAGTCTCAGTTCTAAATTAAATACCAGAACCAACAATTGTTCCATAAATCTTTATCCAAGGTCCATCACCTCTCTTTGGTTACATTACTGTGTTGCTCCACATACTTTCTGAAAAAATAATTATTTAGTGATAGTTTAAATTTGAAAAGATTTTAGCGTTCTCACGTTAATAATGTAAGACAATTTTACAATCATCTAATCATTGTAAAAGTAAACAAATTTATCATGCATATGACAGAATAAAACTAGTTTACATCGTTAATATAGAACATTTTTCTCATCTTATAATTCGATCTTTAAAGTTTCAAAAACATTCCATTCGGGTATTGAGACACCCACTTATGATTAGTTTCTTGGAATCCAATTAAAATTTTTAAAAATAAAATTATACCCAATTGAGATCTATTTAAGGACGAGTTCTTCCTGTATCCTAATACGTTCTTCCTGCACTCTGATAAAAAATCTTAATATCACAATTGTCCTTATATGAAAACCGGATAACACCTTCATCCGGTTGTCAATTTTTTTTCATATGACAATCGGATGGGGGTGCCATCCGGTTATCATTTTAATTTGGAAATGAGAACCGAATGACACCCCATCCGGTTGTCATTTGAAAAAAAAATTGACAACCAGATGAGCAGATCATCTGGTTGTCATTTGAAAAAGACAACCGGATGGGAGTGTCATCCGGTTGTCAATTTTTTTCAAATGAGAACCGGATGGCTTATGGTATTAAATTTTTTTATTAGAGTACGGGAAGAATGTATTAGGGTATAGGAAGAACTCGTCCTATTAGGGGTACTGAGAGGTTGTGAGCAAGTACTAAAACAAGGATTGCAGGAGGGCACAGCCTTACTAAATTTCCCTACCATAAATGGTAGAGTATTGAATGATTGAAAGAAAATGATAGGTGCAGATTTCAGGAGTTGAAAACACAATCCATATTTTTAGGACCAAATATCATGTCATTTTATTTTTGGCTGGAAGTGGTCTCCTTCAACATGGAGCAAGAAATTGACAAGCTATTCCCAACATGGGTTCAATTAGGGACAATTTTCCAGAAAAGAGGATTAAATTTCCCGTGCATCAATCTTTCAAGAGAGCAACCTTTCTCAACAATAATATATTCATCTGGTTAGTCAATGATACGTTTAGAATATCCTACTTACAACTTATGTAAGTAATTGAGAGCATATAGTTTTAACTAATTTCAATAAACTCTTTAAAAATAGCTTATAGATACAAATTATATGAAAATAGTTTCTTCATTTATAAAAAGAATCTTTCAGTAGTAAACATAAAGATCAAGTAAAGAATTGCTATTATGACAGATGGTAACTGCTCAACCTTTGTCACAATCCATGCATAAGGGTGTTCACTGTGCATCAAATATCATTTTGGTCAGTTTGAAAGTGAAAAACATTTTGGTAAAGCGTTACACCTTCATGCCGTTTCAAACTTTCAATACATTCAGCAATAATAAATGGTTCGCCATGGATCATATTAGTCACATTCTCACTTCAACATAAGTACTCTTCTTCACACACTATTATGTAATTGCTACCTTTGTTCAACAATTAGATGCACACGTTTGATGTGTCACACCAACATTATACATAGCCTCATATCTCCAACTATATTCTCTGTAAGAGATAATTGTAATGATTCTTACGCACATGGTATCATTAAGCCATTAGAGATGGCCATGCCTCGAACAAAAGCTGTCCCTTAGACCTTGAGAAATGATGACAGATGCACCAGATAAAAGATAAATCACATTTCAAATAGAGAATATAGTATACATGACAATAATTGAATAGGTAATCAGTTTGCAAAACTTTTGATCATCACTAATGTCATGTGTAAGAAAGTTAATTTATGAGGTCAATGATCCTTTCTGTCAGGCGTCAGCGAGAATAATACATGCTGCAGCTACTGAGAAAGCACAAGGAAGAAAAACAGTATCTATGTCAAGCAAAAGACTAATAGCAACATTCCTAACAACTACTGTGGCCAAAAGAATCGCCAAACCTCCCTATCGATACAAAATTAGGATGCAAGAATTCGTGCTGATTTTAGTTCATGAATTGACTATGACAACCTTCTCTTTTTGAAGCTGTCTAAATCCCCATCAAGCATGACAAGATCTTCTTCATCGTCAATTACTTCCAACTGCTTTTGATGCTTTGCTTCAGCAGCAATGTCGGTTTCATCTGGAAGCTTTCGCTTCTTCAAGGTTGAAACTATAGTCATCTCATCATCCTTTTCAGATTCCACAGCTGTTACTAATGCATCTGAGGTGCTTGCACCATTGCCAACAGATTTGTCTTTATTTTCTGCGGCTGACACTGGTTGAGTCCATCCTGAGAGAACCATCCCATCAGGTTCTTTCTCTTCATCAAACTCCTCTCTAAAAATCACCCAGGAAAGATATTACTTTAAAACGAGCAGAAAAGAGAGGATTCGAGGAGATGGGATCAAAACTATTCTCGCAGAACAAAAAACTAGAGTCAAGTAAAAACCTGTGTTTGATGTTAATATTGCAAACAAATTCCTGTTGCATATCCTCCACCGTAAGCATTGTTCCACCAGTTACTGGAGAAGGAAGTTCAGCCAGGACCTGAAAGTGATAGGAAACAGGCTTTGAAGCAATCGCGATCATATATATTTCAAACCAAAGACAACAAATATACCTTTTCAAGGTTGGCCTCATAAATGGCAATCATGTCGTCCTCAACATCACCAGCTTCATAAAGGAGGTTTGAAGCACACATAATAAGAGGAAGGTTCATCCCTAGTTTTGCCTTAACAATTTTTTCGACAAAGTCTTTCAACTTTGAGCGGCTGGTGTTTATTTCAAGGGACAAAGGTGTCTGTTTTGCACATAAACGAATATATTGAGTGTGAGCATGTTTTCAACTTCAGGCAACAGATGTAACAAAGGGAGATTTGGCAAACCTCGGAACAAACATAACAAGACTTGTTAGGTTCAAATGGCTCCACTGGCATAAGCAGCATGTTTCTTGATGGATGTTCCAGACAATATGTCATTCTGAGATGTCCATAAAAGATTAGAAAAAAACATTAAAAATGGTAAAGTTGAATTGTAAACTACAAAGTAGTACATTAATCAAGAATTACTTAGAGAAGCAATGAGCACCAAGGAAAGAACAGGAAGAATAAGACAACCTTCAAACAGAATCTACAATAAATGAAAGGTATAAGATACAGAAAAATGGGTCAGGACAAAAGGCTCTGCAATATAGGGATAAAAATTCCCTTAAAGATCCATACATTTTACTCATATGACATAATCCACAAAGAAAGCACTGTCGGTACCCTCTTTAAGTCATGATTAAGGACATTTTTTTGAGCTTTTTTAGAAGAAAAATGCTTTCTCAACTGAAAGCAATGTTTACAAAATTTATAGTAATTTTGTATTAAAAAAATGAAAAAACCTTGAAAAGAAACCAGTTGCAATTTTCTCAAACAAAGACACAAAGTTAACTTTTAACCTTTAAACAACAAACAAGCCCAAGCAATCTTCTAAAATCATAATTTTATTCAGTGGCGATAAACTATACTGATTTAATATTTAACAATCAAGAATGATAATTATCAAGCATTCAAAATGAGATCTGGGTGTAAGCTGTAGAATCTAGCACCAGCAACAAGATTATCCTACAAATTACGTTTTGCCCTGTAAAAGAATTGTCAATAGCCAGTAGGTAGCATTTTCTTCCAAGATAATTTTTGGTTAAATAACATTTCACAATGTTTCCTCAAACCCAAACATTAAGGTGAGAAATCCACTTTTCCATCACTACAAATAATCCACAAGAAAGAATACACAGGAATCGGAATCACATCATACCTACAACTGTTAATGTCATTTTGCAGCACTTTGATTGCTTCAATGACAATCAACCCAGCAATAACAGCATTTGTAGTCGCAACAGCATGCACAATATTACCAGCAATACCTTTAGCTTCAAAAAGGCTGTGGAGAGGGATGCCAAAGGAAGCAGCCCGTATGTTTGCAGCTGCAGTAACAAATTCAACAGCCAACTGATCATCTTTATCAAATCCTAGATTGCCAATCTCCTGCTCAAAGATAAATTTAAAAATAAAACCACAATGTTGTAACCAGATATGAAGATAATATTAAAATATGATAGATCTAAATAAGTATAGGAAAAGACCTTTTCCCTTTTTGTAAAAAATAGTCGCAATGCTTCAAGAAATATTTTATAATTTTCTCTTAGACTCCAAATATCCTGCGGATTCTTCATACCCAAAGATGTCATGGAAGATACTGATAATTCATCATCACACCCACGATTTTTCTCCAAATTTCCATTTTGTTGAGCCAGTTCATCAGACAGAACATCCTTGCTGTATATAGGCTTTGGTCTATTACGATTTTTCCATGTCTCTTCATTAGACAAGGCTAATTCGATATTATACCCAAATACATGATCGAAAATTTTCCTCCCATATTGATCAATGTCTTCATCTTTCCTACGTTCAAATACATCCTCTACATTTTCTGAGGAGCTAGCACCATCACTTGATCGAACATTCAAGTCATTATCCTGATTCTTATCCCCAAATAACTTGGCAAAAAGTAGGTCCTTCGCCCAAACAACACAGTGAACAAACTGCCATAAACAATGGGAGACAAAAGCTTAGAACTCATTAAACAGAAGATTGAAGCAAACATCAAAATTCATACTTATTTTGTTAACAAGGAAAGGCGATAGCTTGAGTGTGTAAATTTTATATATTTTCATAAAATATAACTAATATGACAGCCTCAAATAATGTTAAAAGGAATTTATCTAGTAGCACCTTCAAGATTCAACAATGCAACATAATATCCCATTCTTTGAAAATCCAAATAATCCTGAACAACATAAAATTTCTATGAACTACCACAACTCCTATAGTTTCATTTTCTATGTCCCAAGATACAAACTGTTATATGCCTAGCAAAAGATATGACTAACCAAACATAATCAAATACATAACCAGCAATTTCACATAAAAGAACTTTAACAGTCATAGACTACACGTTCGGAGGCCTATAATTCAATATAACTTTAGCGGACAATCTCACCAGTATTTTATGTTTCTAACACTTTCATTTACTACACACAAATGAAAGTGACAATAAACCATACCTTTGATGGGGTACTTGTGATAGTACAGACAGGATATGTCTTGGGGGCTGGTTTAGGCTGACACTCGTAGCACTCTGTTCTTCCCTTGACATGTACAGTTACCTACTTTCAATTTCAACTAAATCATAAATTTGATTGAGAAACAGCAACTTGATATATTGCAGTAATTAACAACACAATTGCATTAAATTGACATCATGTATAAGTTGGCAATAAAGAATGTACCACACTTGTTTGCCAAGGAAATCCATAAGCAGACGGGGTAACAAAATTAGCAAAAGAAACAGCAAGTATTAAATATCAAGCCTCAAATGTCACAATTATAAATTATAAATTTTAAGAATGAAAACTTCAAATCAATCTAGTCAGAGAACATGAACAAAACTGAAATAGAGGATAAACGTTTTAGTGGATAATCTTAGGACAGAAATTAAAGAATTAGCTGATATCCACATGATGAAGCATAAAAGCATGCCACATAAAACACGTTGCTTTCCAATAAGAAATTTGCTTACCCAGGAACAGTGTTGCTAGTCACTGACAATAACCAATTTTCAAAACTAGATATATATGGACAGCCAGATAATCAATAATTTAAAAAAAAAAAAAATATTGACACACTTATATAAACATAACTATCAAACACGATAAATTACCACTCAGAATCTACCAAAAAATTCTAAAAATGCATCCCACTTAAAATGGATATCACTTACTCAGAACCAATAAATACAATTAAATTACCTGTCCAAGGAACCCAGTAGTTCCACTTTCAACTAAAGGAACATTAGCTGCCAGGCACAGGCGATTCACATGCCGGCGTGCATCTAGATTGTCAAGTCCATTTAGAACAACATTAAATTGCTTAAAGAAGTCCACATTGAATTCAGGATCTTTCACATTTGCATGGTATGGTGTAATGTTAATGTGGGGCCTAAATTTTAACACAGCATCCCTAGCAACCTGGTTGAAACACTTCGTCAGATAGATGCACAACTGAAACCTATACCATTAACAATAATGACCATAACAGTTCAAACTTACTTTAGCTTTAGATTGCCCAACATGAGATTGTCGAAATAAAAATTGTCTATTCAGGTTACTGACTTCTATGGTGTCCATGTCAATCTGCACGTTAGAAATAAATTAAGAAAATTTGTTAAAGCACATCCATAGCTTAAAACAATACAGTTACATCAAGAGAAAATTTACAAAAAATGACTAGTGAGTATGTGCACACACAACAAAATATCAAATCCTCATACATAGGGCAAGAATCCATGATGGGTTGACTGATTGCTGACAGTAAGACTGCCAAATCAATTGTAATGCTCAAGCCTTTATCTAGGAACTCAATTTAGTAGAAAGAGCGGCATTGAACAAAATCAGCATTGCAAAACAATTGTAGGATGGATTTTTCAAGAAACAAGGATGGTGAAAAGTAACAACACACTTGAGCTATATTCAAGATAGTTTTCAACCCAGTATGCTTCTCTTCAAACAGCTCTTCAGCCACCAAAACTATAAATCGAAGTTGTCCATGACAAATAATTGTAAAAACTAAATTGACATGACAAAATTTGGCTACACTTAATGATGCATTGATTACAACAGGTAAGAATCTAACTTGCAATAATAAATAATAAAGTCATCTATCTAGGTAGCAACACACAGTGACAAACTCTGAAAATGCTATAATAGGATAACAAGAAGTGGGGCGGCCGCTACTTAAAATACTATTATCTAATAATTATTATTTAATAGGCTTAAATATTTTTTTAGTCCCTATAAAATTAATAAGTTTTGCTTTTGGTCCTACAAAAAATTATCTCTGTTTTTCATTCTTATAAATTTGAAATAATTATTTTTAGCCCTTGTAAAATGTGTGAATCTTGATTTTAGTCCCTATGAAATATTTTTCTCTGATTTTCACGACTCCAAAATTTCAAATTACTATTTTTAATCCCTAATATTCATTTTAAGATAGATAAATAGCATTTATTTAACGGAAATTAAGAGTTTTCTTAGGTGTCACATGTTGACACTATTTCACAACACTAATTAGTGTCATCTAATATTAGGGATCAAAATTAGTGATTTATAATTTTAGAGGGACTAAAACCAAAGAAAAAAAATTTACAGACACCAAAATCAAGACATACTCATTTTACAGGGACTAAAAACATATTTAAGCCTTATTTATTAATGCAGCTTAAATAATTTATACTACACATATCAATGAAAAGACAAAATTAAAAATTTAAAGAAAGTCATGATAAATAATGAGTTACATTTGACACAAAATTACCACCAATCCAGGTGTGTTACCATAAAGTCAATAGCATGTGAACAAATAGAAAAAGTCACATAGCAGTTGACAAATGATATACCAATTATTTAGTACAAAAAAAATCAGTTGTACCTACGCAAGGCACATGCTGCAACCACAACACCCTAGCATCTACAATAGTGGCTGAAGTCACGATTGGGAATCAGAGGACTCAACTTAACAGTGCTAAAGTACCACTGTAGTGGCTATTTAGCAAAGCGAAGTAAGAACATATAATGAAGTCAAAAATTGAAGGATGATGAAGTTAATAGGAAAAAGAACATAACGAAATAGTAAATATTAGCAGAACATGAACTAGGAAGTCTAAACGAAGAACTGAATACATAAATATGTTCCAGTCTGAAGGAACACATGCCAAAACAGAGGATCATAAAAATCTAGGAATTTTTCCAATACATGTTGTATGAGTGTCAATGTCCGATAGAACACGGGAGACGCCACTTAAAATGAAGTGTCCGAGCTTCATAGCTCCACTATTGACTACTATGATAATATATATATATAATGTATGTATATACATATATATGTATATATGTATGTATGTATAGATACAGTTATAAACATATGAGAAGATCCTTGATGAAAATATGTATGGCACAAGGTCACAACACACTCAGGATTCCATTCAGTAGTAACTATGCGTACAACAGCCTCCAGCATTCAGCAGATCCACCATTATCATTAACCTATCACCCTCAGCACTGAGTACTACACCATCTCTAACAAAAAAACTCATTTTAATTAAAATTCAATTCTCCAAGATCTTATTCGCCATAACTATAGTTACTAAAACACAAGATTCCCAAATAAATACCAAGATCCACAGCCACCCCACAAACTAACACCATAAATCCATCGACCTCAACATCTATTAGCATAAAAGCAATTCAAGTCAACAAACCGTGAGCTCCAACACAGTAGTTCCAACAAGAAACACTCCATTCTCCCTTGAATACAGTTCATACCCAAAAGCATAAAAACCGGCTCAAACCACCCCTTGGCCCCAACACTCAAAAAACTCTTCCTCCTTCAACAAAGCATTGAAATTTGGAACGAGAACCAACCAGCCAACAACTACACAAAAGGAGCAAGGAATCAAACTACCAATCAACCCTCCCAAAAACCAAAACCTCACAAATCAACTGTCGGCACCATACTGCCCCACCCCAAGACCTCAATACAGTTACGGCAACACAAGCAACACTAACTCCTCGCGCTCATAGACACCTACCTAATAAAACCAAGGGGCGAAACATTTGAAACACCCATATGACGAAACGGACGAAACTCGGAACTTTAACAAAACCCCAACAGTAAAAAACCCTAAACAAAACACCCAAAAAAATAACTGAAGAACCCTTTTCTCAAAAATAACTGAAAAGCCCTTTTCTTAAAATAACCAACCCTTTTCTTAAAATAACCTCAAAGACCCAAATAGAGAAGAAAACTAACGATGTGAATGTCAGGGAAGCCAGAGAGAGCGAGAGTCTTGAGAAGCTCGCACCCAATTCCACCAGCACCAACCATAAGCACTTTGGCATCCTGAAAAAACCCAAAACGACGTAAGACCGTAGGAAAACGACAAGACACTTGTAGTGGAAACGACAGAGATAAAGGGGGTACCTTTACAACGGCGGAGGAAAAAGGAGGAGAACCCATTGGAAGTGAGACTGTGAGAAGAGAAGAAGAAGAAAAAAAGAAGAAAAAGAAGAAGAATAGTTGAAAAATCACATGAGAGAGAAGAAGAAGGAGAGAAAAAAATGCAACCGAGGTTTTAAAAATTGAAAAGGGGAAAGTGGTGCAGGGAATCGAACCGTTGACGTAATGGAAGTGGCAGAATCTAAAAGGGTCGTCAGGGAAAAAGCGCCAAACCCCAAAATGAAGCCAAATCGAGCAAAACAAAACATTATATATGAAAACACACACTGTTGTGGAAAATAAGAATATCGCGCCGACACAAATGTGTTCCTTGTTTGGTCAAGTTGTCACTTTTGTTTTAATATTACTGGGAGCTTCTGGAAACTATATTCTAAATGTGAAATTAAGAATGCTATAAAAAAAATGTAAAAGAGTAATATTTTGATGGTTTTTAAGAGTAATTTTATTCCATAAATAACTATTATTTTGATGGTTTACACAAGAAAATATAATCAAAGTAAAATAAAAAATAGAAATAACAATATAAATTACAATTTATTTAATTCTATTAAAATTATTTTTAGTTGAACTTTATGTGAATTAAAAAGTATTTTTTTATTTTTTACAATCACCTAATTTTGTTGTAAACTTATTAGTCAATAAAATAGTTTGAATTCATGTTGAGTAAAAATTGAAAATTAATTATATGTTTAAATGTGATTGGTATAAATAGAGATATGGTTAGAACATTTAAATGCTTCTACTCAAAAAACAATACCTCTGTATGAGTATAAAAAAATGTAATTTTATAAAAAAATTAAAATATTACAATCATGTGCATATGATTGAAAATAAATTACATTAATTTTGATCTATTACTTTTAAGAAGACATCTTTCCATATTTTAGAATAAGATATTGTATATATTCTTAATAAAAATATATATAAATTTTCAGTTGATATACATGATAAAATATTTTATAATGTGCAATTATTTTTTTCATGAAAATCATTTTTATGTCTCAAAAATAAGTCTCATTGATAATTTTAAAATATTACAAAAATATAATTAATTCTTAACATATTTTTTTACGAAATTAACTTTAAAAGTAATTTATCTAACATTATCTAATATTAAAAAAGAGTGTGTCTTATCTTCGTTAAAATAATTGAACTAAAAATTTTCCTTCCATATTCAACTTTCATGGAATTAGTAATTAATAAATATTTTTTTGGCATCAATGCTCCTAATACAAGAAACATACAATCAACATTAAATGTTATTCTCCAATATTTATAAACAAAATAATTAGTTACTTGTAAACATGGTTCTATCTTCCTTTCAATTAATCTATGTCATATTAAATATATCTCATTCATCCATAAAATAAGATCTAATTTTTTTTTCAAAGATCAAATTCTCCGATCTTAGTTTTTACTATTACACATATAATCTACTTAATTATTTAATATATGTTTAAAGTTATTCTAACCTGAAATGATAGTTAGACTCGTTTACTTATGAATTTAGTTAAAGTTATTATTTCTGATATATAATTATTGAATTTGTGGAAGACAATGAACAAATATTTATTTATAAAAGATTCTATGATGCTAAAGTCACTAAAGACATAAGGAATTAGTATAAAGAGGAGTATGAGAACTGAATGAATAGTCCTTGTAAGATTAATATGTATTTATAGGTGAGGGGTTCATAACATATTTAAAATAAATAATATATATGTTTGATTATGAAATATATGTTATTCAATTAATTACTACTATATAAATATTCAAGTTACATGGTTACGTCTCATTTGATCGGATTATGTCTGACTTATTAGACTGCACTTTGATTAAATTTTATATTACTATGTGTATCTCCATATATCTCAGATATAAGAAGGTATATAACTTTTTCAAACTCAATATTTGCAAAAAGTTATAGGTGGACCAATTTGAGAGATTAACAAGTTATAAGGTATCCATCTTGGTATTTTATCATAAATAATTGTGGAGGTTGGAACTTAATTTATAAATATAAACACTTTGCTCCCAACTGTTAGCTCCGAATATTAAATGTCCCTTTAAGGTTTTCCTAGCCATATTCCTTGACCACCATCATTACCCACGCAGTCTCTACTTATTAGGGGTAAAGAGGGGCTCTTGAGCCCAACACCATGTTTCAAATTTATCTTTGAATGAATTTTAATTCCTTCTGGTGGCACACAGGTAAATATAAAGACTAATCAAGTAAGGGTCTTGGAAGTAGTGATTTCCTCGTTCCTTTATGACACCTGAAGACGGATGGGATCCAAAAGTTGTGCAGACTCTGTCAAGATAATAATGACGAGATTTATGACCATCATTCATTATTGGAAGGGAGTTGCTAAGGTGATGCTCAATTATCTGTCAAGGGTTAAAAGTTGGAGCAAAGTTCAAGATCTCTTGAAGGAGAAAGGAGTCCAACCTAACTCTCAGCTAAATTCTAAAAAATTGTCCAGAGTTAGGGAAAAAAAAGAATCTAGAGGTTGAACTAGGCTTTTGAAAGCAAATCTCATGGTTGCCAATGAGTTTAAAAATCTTTTACTTATAACCTGAAGTGATAGTTAGTCTCCAATAGTAGAAGAATGTGATTTTACTAATAAATCAAGTTATGATTTTGATATATAATCATTGAATTTGTCGAGAGATGATGAAGGGATGTCTACTTATAGAAGATTCTATGATACTCAAGTCACTAAAGACATAAAGAATTACTAGTATATAAAGGAGTATGAGAATTGAATGAATAGTCCTTATAAGATTAATATGTATTCATAGGTGAGGTGTTCATAAGATATTTAAAATAAATAATATATATGTTTGATTATGAAATATATGTCATTCAATTACTTGCTTCTATATAAATATCCAAGTTACATGATTACATCTCATTTGATCAGATTATGTCTGACTTATTGGACTGCACTTTGATTAAATTTTATATTACAATGTGTATCTCCATATATCTCAGATATAAGAAGGTATATAACTTTCTCAAACTCAATATTTGCAAAAAGTTATAGGTGGACCATTTTCAGAGATTAACAAGTTGTAAGGTATCCATCTTGGTATTTTATCATAAATAATTGTGGAGGTTAGCACTTAATTTATAAATATAAACACTTTGCTCCCAACTGTTAGCTCCCAATATTAAATGTCCCTTTAAGGTTTTTCTAGCCATATTTCTTGTCCACGATCATTACCCACACAGTCTCTACTTATTAGGGGGTAAAGAGGGGCTCTTGAGCCCAACACCATGTTTCAACTTTAGCTTTGAATGAATTCTAATTCCTTGTGGCACACACCTAAATATAAAGACTAATCAAGTAAGGGCCTTGGAGGTAGTGATTTCCTTGTTCCTATATGACATCTGAAGATGGTGGGACCCAAAAGTTGTGCAGACTCTGTCAAGATAATAATGGCGAAATTTATGACCATCATTCATTATTGGAAGGGAGTTGCTAAGGTGATGCTCAATTATCTGTTGAGGGTTAAAAGTTGGAGCAAAGTTCAAGATCTCTTGAAGGAAAAAGGAGTCTAACCTAACTCTCTCAGCTAAATTCTAAAAAATTGTTCAGAGTTAGGGAAAAAAAAGAATGTAGAGGTTGAACTAGGCTTTTAAAAGCAAATCTCATGGTTGTCAATGAGTTTAAAAATCTTTTACTTATAACCTGAACTGATAGTTAGTCTTCAAGAATAGAAGAATGTTATTTTACTTATAAATCAAGTTATGATTCTCATATATAATTATTGAATTTGTCAGGATGATGAAGGGTTATCTACTTATAGAAGATTCTATGATGAAGTCACTAAAGACATAAGGAATTACTACTATATAAAGGAGTATAAGAATTGAATGAATAGTCCTTATAAGATTAATATATATTTATAGGTGAGGTCTTCATAAGATATTTAAAATAAATAATATATATGTTGGATTATGAAATATATGTCATTCAATTAATTACTGCTATATAAATATCAAGTTACATGGTTACATCTCATTTGATCAGATTATGTCTGACTTATTGGACTGCACTTTGATTAAATTTTATATTACTATGTGTATCTCCACATATCTCATTTGAGGGGTGAACAAGTATTAAGGTATCCATCTTGGTATTTTATTATGAATAATTGTGGAGGTTGGCACTTAATTTATAAATATAAACACTTTGCTCCCAACTGTTAGCTCCCAATATTAAATGTCCCTTTAAGGTTCTCTTAGCCATATTCCTTGACCACCATCATTACCCACACAATCTCTACTTATTAGGTTTAAAGAGGGGCTCTTGACTCCCGTGACACATAAATATAAAGACTAATCAAGTAAGGGCCTTGGAGGTAGTGATTTCCTTGTTTCTTTATGACTCTGAAGATGGTGGGATCCAGAAGTTGGGCAGACCCTGTCAAAATATAAAGATTAATGAAGTAAGGGCCTTGGAGATAGTTATTTTCTTGTTCCGTTATGACTCTGAAGATCGTGGGACCCAGAAGTTGGGCAGAGACTCTGTCAAGATAAAAATGGCAGATGTATGACCATCATTCATTATTGGAAGGGAGATGTATGTATGACCATCATTCATTATTAGAAGGGAGATGCTGAGAGTAATGCTTAATTATCTGTCTAGGCTTAAAAGTTGGAGCAAAATCAAGATCTCTTGGAGGAAAAATGAGTCCAACCTAACTCTCTCAACTAAATTCTAAAAAATTGTTTAGAGTTAGGAAAAAAAAAAAAGAATCTAGAGGTTTAACTAGGGCTTTTATAAGCAAATTTCATGGTTGCCAATGAGTTTAGAAATAAATTAAAAGAAGTTAAGGTAAAGAACAACCATCTTCAAAAGAAGCTTAAGCAGATACATAAAAAGAAGACAAATCATAAGACTAAAAATATTAAGTTAATCAATGCTGGGTTGGAAGAACACCTTAAAGGTTTCAAGAAGACTATACACCAAACCTTATACTTTTAGCCTTCTATTAATGTAAATGTAGATGAGTTAAACTTAAGATATTGTATAAGTAGTTGTCCATTGATTTGAAGTTGTTACATTAATGTTCAACTATGTTGATGTGTTGTATTTCTAAACATTTCACTTTGTTTTGGTCGGAAAAAAATATGGATGAAACTCATTCCTTTTTCTTCATTTTTTTTCAAATATTGGAGAACAAATGTATCTTTATTGTTACATTTCCAGGCTCTCCCCCAACTAGAAACAAACAAATAATCAATGTTTTAAAAAATCAATGTAAACTTTTTAAATTGATGCATAAAATGAATAATCTGAAAAAAATCATTTTTTTTAAATGTCACAAAAACTTATTATATTTACGAGAAATAAGGTAGGACCAAGATTTAGAAAAGCTAATTTTATATTAAAAAAATAAGTTTTTATTCTGGAAGTGTTTCTGATAATATATTATTCTTTTCCTCATTGTGTCAGTCTACAGAATGAGCCTACACACTCATCAACTTCGTCACTCACACTATAAATTTCTCAATCCCATTTCCTCTCTTCAATCCCTCACACCCCTTTTCATTCTCTCACTTTCTGAAATCCCTTTTCATCACAAAGCTTCTTCTTTATTTATTTATCATTTTCTTTGATACCCATAATTTTTTTTTTTCTAGTTTTAATCCCACTCCAATTTTCAGTTTCTTCAGCCGGCTAATGGAGTCCTCTGTTGATGTTGCGTCAACTTCAAAACGCTCCCGACCAACGAGTATATTCATCATTTCCTCCTCAATCTTTTATTTTAACTTTAAATTTGACATTGATGTTGATTCCGGGTACACTGTTTGCATTTCCAGAATCATTTCCTTTTCCCCTCGTTAGTTAATGGTCTCTTGTGGATTTTGTGCTTGTTGCATGCGAAAAGTTTCGTCCTTTGACGTTTAATTCGTATTTTCTATAATTTGAGGATTTGACGTTTTTGGTTTTGGTGTGTGTTGCTTTATGTGTTGTTCATAGCGGTCACTGAAACCATTTGGGTTCTGCCATTGTGTAGATGATGAACTGTAGCTTTGGGTTTTGTATTTGCAGCCCTTCTTAGATGGTAAAGTGTTGCATTTGCAACCCTTTTTGTTTCTTTAGGATTTATTTCTTATTTTTATGATCATAATATATAGGACTGTGTTTGGCTTGGGCCATACTGTTATGTAACTGTCCACATATCTTTCCTGCTAAAAGCATGTAAAATGGCAACTCCAATCCAAACATTTCATTTCATTTTCTGAATTTGCTTGGTTTGATTTGAATAGTTGCTGGCTGGAGTTGTAACTGCACTGTTCTTGTCTAGTATCACACTTGAGTCCAGAATTTGCTTTTGCTATCGTACTCGTATTATTGTTCCCAAATCCTCATGATGCATGCACTTATTCGATTGTGTGGTTACACAGAATATTTGTAGTTTGTTTCATTGAGTATAGTTTCTTTTCTAAAACCAGGTGTTTCTCCTGACCCCCCTGATGGAGTCAAAAGACTGAAAATTTCAAGTTCTGGCTTGCCATCCTCAACACATGATAAGACTTCGAATGTTGTTGATTACAACAATCCATTTGCAATATCTGATGTTCTGGATAATTTAGAGAGTGGAAAATTTGGAAGTGTCACGAAGGATATAGAGGACCTTATAGCCCAGAAAATGCAAATATTGGGCCCTTACTTTGTTAAATATCCCGTACTAGGGGATCAATGGGTGAAAGCCTTAACGAAACATGATGAAGAAACTCCTAAGTTGGAAAATCAACAAGTTGCTGTTTCGACGCAACAAGATGTCATAGATCTGGAGGAGGAAGACACCAAAAAGGATGTCCCTGCAAAACAAGATCATATTGTGATTATTGATTCAGATGAGGAAGATGATAGCGATGAAAAATCTACATTTCAGGAAGTTGTGTTGCCGAATCTAGTTGCACCGTCTCCTGCATTGAACATAACAGTAAGATTTTGCTTTTTCCTTGTTTTAGTAATTATATAAATATATGAAGATGGGTGCTAATGTGCATGAGCTTTTATTTGGAATAATTTGACAGAATTGTAGCGTCTATTGGAACATTTTGTGGCATTTATATATTTTTTTTCTTTACTCTTGCTATGCATGCACTAGTGTTGAAAGATAAATAGGGTGTTTTGATATTTGAGCTTTTCCGTTTATTTCTCAGAGCATATTGTGTAAATTGTTTTAAGTTGAATCAACACATTTGCTTTTAGTTACCTTCCTTTGAAGTTTTTTTGTAGTTGAATTTAAATGTGTATTTTTAAATGATGATTCTCACCAAGTGGGATAAGGTTTTGTTTGTTTGTTTCCATGAGAAGTTGCTGGATATTTCTTCTTTTCTTGTTCTTCATTTTAATCCAAGTTGTTTCACTGACATACCTTACTAATCTACCTGTAACAATTCATTTTAGGGGTATCAACCTCCCATTCCTTACCCGGGAGAAGGGGATCTAAAAATTGAGACAAGTATGGAGGATAACAACACTCAGAACGGAAATGGTGTTTATGTTGGTGTACAGGAAGAGGAAGAAGATGAGGTTGATACTGAAGATGACAGTCTAGACGCTATTTGGAAGGAGATGTCAATGGCAATGGAATGTTCCAAAGTATCATACTTCAATTTATTAATAATTGTCTCTGCCAATTAGTTTGTCTTCTATTCATTTGGATGGTTTTTCATGTAATTTAATTTGTAATGCTGCTGTGATATGTTAGTTTTGAGGGTTGATAAGGCATCAGATTTTTCTTATACCATAGTTGCATGGTTGGGTGATTTTGTTACTTGTTTACTACATTATTCATTGATTTATGTAGACCATTGTTGTTAGTTTTGTACATGTAGGTTATTATTATTTTTTCTAATCTACACTGAAAATATTCTTAACATTTCTGTCAGCTGATCTTAGATAAGTTGTTTGTGTATTGCATATTGAATGTAACTTTATGTGTAGTGCTATGGCATATAAGTATCCTTATTAACCTTGATTATTTTGCTGTGTCACTTAACCTTTCTATGTTATACTTCTTGTTTGCATTGCATATGACATGTAAATATTGCATGCTTTTCTTTTCTGCTCAGGAAAATTTACTTGCACACAATTGATAGTAATTCAGCTTTATGTACATTATTTCTTACTTTAAATTCTACCCATAGATGCCATTTTTAAGAGGACCTTTGGCATTGATATGATTTAAATTTATCTCCACTAGGATGTTCCTGTTGATCCTCAGCCAGATGAAGTATCAGAAGATGATGATGAAGATGATGATTGTGATCATTCTTTTGTCTTAAAAGATGATCTTGGTTATGTTTGTCGTGTTTGTGGGATTATTGGCCAAGGAATTGAAACCATATTTGAGTTTCAGTACAAGGTTAGACTCTAGTTCCTGCATTCATGCTTTTTTGTTTATGAATCATGATTAAAAAATTATAGAATGTGAGAAAATTGTGGTTTTAAGTATGGGCTTGGAATTAGATTGACAGGTTGAAAGTTTGGACAGAGAAGGACCTAACAATTTGACAAGTGAATTTTAAATTTCTCTATACTTGTGTTAATGAAATTCTTGTGATAATTTACGGTTTCCCACACCTCCTACTGGAAAATGTTTATTTTGTTTGATTCATCTTAGTTCTCTTCTCTTTAAGGACTTACCAACCTCTTTATTAAACCAAGACAATACAATAGCAGGTAGATAGATTCAAATAATGTGATATTAGTTGCTTTATAAAATTAATGCGTAGTTTATAATTCTCATGATATATATTCTGGACTAAGATCTATAATTAGTAGATTACTTATGGTTGGGACAGGAAGTGTTCAAAATTGATTTTTAATTATCATATTAATTTTATTGAAGGTTAAACGCAGCACAAGAACTTATGCATCTGATTCATGGAATACCAAGAAAGCAGATCCATTTGGAATTAATGTCATTGAAGATGGCCTCATAGTTACTGAAATCCCAGCACACCCTAGACACATGAAACAGATGAAACCCCATCAAGTTGAAGGATTCAATTTTCTTGTTAGAAATCTTGCAGGTGACCATCCTGGTGGCTGCATCTTAGCCCATGCTCCAGGATCTGGGAAAACATTCATGATAATCAGTTTCATGCAAAGTTTTCTAGGCAAGTATCCAAATGCAAGACCCTTAGTGGTGCTTCCTAAGGGAATATTGTCAACATGGAAAAGGGAGTTTCAAATATGGCAGGTGGAGGACATACCTCTATATGACTTCTACACAGTGAAGGCAGACAGTAGAAGTCAACAACTGGAAGTGCTGAAGCAATGGATGGAGCGGAAGAGTATTCTTTTCTTAGGATACAAACAGTTCTCCTCTATTGTCTGTGATAATGGGACCAACAGTACATCATTATCTTGCCAAGATATTTTGCTCAAGGTTCCTTCAATTCTTATTTTAGATGAGGGACACAATCCTAGGAATGAAAACACAGATATGGTACAGTCCCTTGCAAAAGTTCAAACGCCTAGAAAAGTTGTACTTTCAGGAACCCTTTATCAGAATCATGTCAGGGAGGTATTTAACATTTTGAATCTTGTTCGGCCAAAATTTTTGAAGATGGAAACATCAAAGCCTATTGTGAGGCGCATTCAAAGCAGAGTTCATGTACCAGGGACGAGAAGCTTCTATGATTTAGTTGAAAACA
>Ga0209489_100401_pt1 | contig 78538 bp, 32 predicted proteins | sample SiratrowhiteBW_FD_187527 | JGI IMG/M metagenome (GOLD analysis project Ga0209489, IMG submission 187527) | Root nodule microbial communities of legume samples collected from California, USA - Siratro white BW (SPAdes) (version 2) | ecosystem: Host-associated > Plants > Roots > Nodule | place...
TATAAAAAAAAAAATATATATATATATATATATATATATATATATATATATATATTACTTTAAATTAGTTTTTTTGCAGATTAGGGAAAAAAAAGGTGGTTTGAAATATCAATATTATTTTAAATTAGCTTTGCAAGAAAAAAAAAAAAACTTGTAGACAGACATATGTATTCGAATTGGCAATTGTTTGTAAGCCGTACTAAAACACGATAATATGCAATTATACTCTTTTAAAAGATTTTTAAATTAATTAAAAATTGTTTCTAATAAAGTATTACTTTTTATTTTTAATTTAAGTTTAAATTAATATTTTTAGAGTGTATGAGAAAAATTGTTATGTCAGTTAGAAAAAACCCCCAGGTGAACCAAAAAAAAAAAAATGGTGGAACATTGTAAACTCGTTGACCAAGGTGGAATTTAGTGTGACCTAAGCCTGCAAGCCACAAAAATATGCTACAGAAAAGCTACCAACAAAGAAGCCTTCTTCTTACTGCACCCCTAATGTTTTTAAAATGACCTTTTTAGCCATAGTAAAGGTGACTCTTGATTTCTAGAATATAATTTTCAGAATAGAATTTTTGAAACATCAATTATGAAACATATGAAATAGATTAGAGAATGAGTTTTTCGAATAAGTTTCATGGAACATATAATGAGTTTTCTAAAATAATTTTTCTGAAACATATATTACCTATTTCAGAATAAGTTTTCCAAAATAAAATTTCCAGAACACATAAAATATATTCTAAAATAATATTTCTAAAACTTAATTTCTCCAATATATTGAATATATTAGCTTTGCAGAAAGAGTTTTTTTTTGTTTTCAAATGAACATTCTCTTCTTTTTCTTACTCTTGAAACTTCAATGGAGGTGCAGTTAGTAATAATGGGGATGCAGGGAAAAAATTACCACAAAGAAAGGTCTAGTAAGGGTTGTGGCTCCCTGGCCCACAATGCAAGCTTAGTCCGTATCTGTTGGGCTTCTATGTTTTCTCTTACAGATAGCAACATTATATTTTTTTCAAATTTTAATTCGGAAACAAAGAATAATAAAAACTTCCAATGGATAGTTGTTTGAATATATTTTCGGAAATATAATTATAAAAAATCATATTAAAGGTTAGAAAAAAATTTCCTTTATTTTTCTGTGAATCTTTTAACAAAGACATGATTAAAAATAAAATATTTAGAAATATTGTTTATAACGTTGTGACAAATATAAGAATAAATATTCTCACTTTTATATTTTTGATATACTAATAGTTTCATTGAAACAAATTCCTTCCAAGATTGATTTTAATCTGTCATAAATTTCTTCTAATTCACTAAATCAGAAACTAATTCTGCTTGTATATGTAACTTCAACTAACATTATATTTGAGTAATCTAATAGGTAAAGGTAAACAACTTATACTATTATAAAACAATACACTTAATTATATTTTAAATAAATATACTAATTCAATATTTATTTGAAAAATAAGATTTTATTTCTAAGCAATTGAATTTTATAAAACAACAACACACCTTTTTTAAAACATTTCGTGCTCAAATAACAAAAAATACTTAAACATTTTTTAAACAAGATACATTAAAAGAATGTTTATGTTGAATATACCATGATAAAGAGTTTAGATAAATTCTACAAAGTCTTAAATTGTAATATTATTTTGACCCTGTCACACAAATATTAATATATTAGAATTTTTTTAATAAGATATTTTCTAACACATTTTTTAAGCACACCGTTTTTTATTTACTGCATTTCAATTGTAATTTTTGCAAATCTCTCTTTTGATGTAAGAATTTGCATTGTGATTTTATAGTTTTAATAAAAAATAAAAATCATGATAATAAAATCGTATTAAAAAGTATTAAACTGAAAAACTGTTATACTTAGAAGTTTTATAAACAATTTATTGGAGTTTGTGAAACTTATCTGTAATTTCCATAAGCTTTTAACTATAATTAATAAAATTTTAGAAAATTACACTTCCTAATATTATATTAAATGACACTCACATTCTTATAATTCTATAATAAATACCAGTACTTTTTTTTATATTTTTAGTAAAATACCAGTTATGTTTTCTAGAAACTGTCAATAAACATTTATTTTTCTTGTATTGTGTTGTTATAAATTAATTCTATCCTGAATATTTATTTTAATTTTTATGCAAATAGTTAATATAATATTTAAAATAAATTAATAAAAGCGACTCTCACTTACTAAAAATATAAAGAAATGTCAATTTATTAAAATAAAAATAATAAATATTATTTATCAAAAAATTAAACGTGACATATAAAAAAATAGAAAAGTTGAATGTTTATTTTTAAATTAAAAAGTATATATATATATTATCACTCCTTCAAAATAAATGCAACATTATCTTATGATTTAGGAAAATACTAGTTTGACACCACTATTGTCTTATACTCTTAATTGACACTACATTTTATTAATAACATATTATATATAAATAAAATAATAATATATATTAATGTTAAATGGTGTCAAATATAAATAATGATGTCAAAATATCACCATCCTTCTTATTATTATATTAAATGACACTCACATTCTTATAATTCTAGAATAAATACCAGTACTTTTTTTTTATGTTTTTAGTAAAATACCAGTTATGTTTTCTAGAAACTGTCAATAAACATTTATTTTTCTTGTGTTGTTATAAATTAATTATATCCTGAATATTTATTTTAGTTTTTATGCAAATAGTTAATATAATATTTAAAATAAATTAATAGAAGCGACTCTCACTTGCTAAAAATATAAAGAAATGTCAATTTATTAAAATAAAAATAATAAATATTATTTATCAAAACATTAAACGTGATATATAAAAAAATAGAAAAGTTGAATGTTTATTTTTAAATTAAAAAGTATATATATATATATATATATATATATATATATATATATATATATATATATATATATATATATATATATATATATATATTATCACTCCTTCAAAATAAATGCAACATTATCTTATGATTTAGGAAAATGCTAGTTTGACACCACTATTATCTTATACTCCTAATTGACACTACATTTTATTAATAACATATTTTATATAAATAAAATAATAATATATATTAATGTTAAATGGTGTCAAATATAAATAATAGTGTCAAAATATCACCATCCTTCTTAATATTATATTAAATGACACTCACATTCTTATAATTCTAGAATAAATACCAATACTTTTTTTTTATGTTTTTAGTAAAATACCAGTTATGTTTTCTAGAAACTGTCAATAAATATTTATTTTTCTTGTATTGTTATAAATTAATTTTATCCTGGATATTTATTTTAATTTTTATGCAAATAGTTAATATAATATTTAAAATAAATTAATAGAAGCGACTCTCACTTACTAAAAATATAAAGAAATGTCAATTTATTAAAATAAAAATAATAAATATTATTTATCAAAAAATTAAACGTGACATATAAAAAAATAGAAAAGTTGAATGTTTATTTTTAAATTAAAAAATATATATATATATTATCACTCCTTCAAAATAAATACAACATTATCTTATGATTTAAGAAAATGCTAGTCTGACATTATTATTGTCTTATACTCCTAATTAATACTACATTTTATTAATAACATATTATATATAAATAAATTAATAATATATATTAATGTTAAATAGTGTCAAATATAAATAATGGTGTCAAAATATCACCGTCCTATAATTTATCAATATGAATTTCGGAAACTTGTTTTAATAACTTTCAGGTGAAAACATAATAAGCATTTAAATAAAAATTTAATTACTTATTAGATTTTAATAAATAAAATAAAATAATAAAAAACAAAATTGTAATAATTTTCATGCAAACATTTTTATAATTAAAAAGTGAAAATTATAAATAAATGTCCCTGAAATCATCTCATGGTATGCTCAACATAGCCCAGGATACCCCTGGACTCTCAGCAACCGTTTGATGAAAAAAGGTCTATGATATCACAGTGATCATCGTTCATTCGTGCATGACAATCGGTATCGCCATCGCCTTCCTAAATTCAACTTCTCTTTCTTCTTTCTCGAAACCCTAATCAACTGCTTCACTGCTCTGCACTTCCCTCTGATTCCACTTCTGGTAACACAAGCTCTTCTTCTCAGATCTGAGACTACTTGTTTTAGCCGTTTCTTTCTCTGTCTAGAATTATTTTTACGTTTCTTAAGCATGTTACACGGCTCCTTTTCCGAATTCCAATCCACGCTAAATTGTTCAGTTTGTTACGTTTTATTCCGTCTTCATATGGTTTACTTTAGTTGGAAATTGAAAATCACAAGGTTCAATTCACGGAAATCATTCTCCTGAAATGTTTTAGCTAGATTTTAGTTAGGGACCTGACTGAATCTTCCAGCAGTGTTTCCACGGGTTTCGGGGATAGTTTTTTTTAGGCTGTTCCCTTGTGCAAGTGAACTTCCCGAAAACTGTTATGCCAAATGTATCTGGATTTGATTTTAGCCATTACTGCTTATGTATATATACATTTTCTTTCTTCCACCCAGTAGCATACTGTTATGATCGATCATATTATTGACTATACAAGAATGATTAAATGAATAGGCAACTTATTAAGAAGAAACATTATTTGAATTTTTTGTCCTTTGCAGCTTCAACCCGAAAGATACTGTTGGGCCAGGGCCACCTAATGATAAAACTTGCAATTTCTACTTAAATTGCTGTTGCTTTTTTTGTGATAAAATGGATTCAGTACCTGCTGATGTGTCTAGTTCACATCCTATCAAAGATCCACCAGCTTCTTCTCCTGCTAAAGAGAGTGATAGGCAAGCTTCTGCTGCTTTAGTTTCTGACAAAGATAATTCAGCACATGAGACACCTTCTGTGACATCCCCACCTGGCATATCGTCTTGGGCCAAAAGCTTGAAAATTTCTCAGTCGTTTTCTGGCTCCTCCCAGGATGACTCATCAAGTGGAAATGTTGGGAAATCAACTTTTGCACGCTTTACTAGTAATCTGGGATTGAGGTTGTCTCCGAAGTCTCCTGTAGCGGATGACAATTCCAATGAAACTGCTGCACAATCTAATTTGTTTGGAAGCATTACGAAAGGCCTGGTTGACACTTCTAAGAATGCTGTGAAAGCTGTGCAGGTTAAGGCACGCCATGTTGTTTCCCAGAATAAACGCAGATACCAGGTGCTGTTCTTGTTCAAACCACTAATGTACTTTGTGTTTATTATTGTAAAGCTGATTTTCACGAAGTCTTGCTCATTTTTAAAAAATATTGTTTCTTCTATTGGGAACATTGCTTTAATCCCTTAATAATTGGGTGAAGCTTATCTTTGGGAGCCTATTTATGGATAACTTTTGCAATGTAACAGTTATTATGTAATACAGAAGCAAAAAGGTCTAACCAATGCTTTTATTTTTTGCTTTTCTAAATTACATCGCATAGCTGGTGTTGAGTTTATAAAGCCCTGAAGTTTGCAGACATTTGCTTACTCCCAGTTAAAAATATGTTACATGGTTTAGTGTTCTATATGGAGAACATTCTCGCTTTCTTTGGTTGAAAAAACTATTATTAAAATTTTACTATTTAACTATTGTTGTGACTGGTGACTGCATTAAGTTTGAACTTTTGTATTTCTTTGTTTCATTCTAAATTGTATGTTCCCTTCTCAAAGAACTAGGTTGATGCATACCCATGTCCACTTTTATACTCTCTACCTTTATTTTCAGGAAGGAGGTTTTGATTTAGATATGACATATATCACTGAAAACATCATTGCAATGGGATTCCCTGCTGGTGACATGAGCTCTGGGTTTTTCGGCTATGTTGAAGTGAGTTAAAATTCTGTATTTTTTTTATTGCTATCTTGATCTTTAACACTACCATTCTGACTATCTAAAAATGTAATGCAGGGATTTTACAGAAATCATATGGAAGAAGTGATTAAGTTTTTTGAAACTCACCATAAGGTAGTAAACACACTCTGATGCATTAAGTTACTGGATGTTATATTTATGCCCTTGCTGTAGTTTATGTATAGTACAAATCAATGCTGTATTGTATGGAATGTCGTTTTTGTTTCATTTAAAAATGTCTATACCATAAATTATTTATATTTCATGCTGAGTGCTTGTTTTAATTTGGTCTATTGGAAATGAAGGCTCCCTATGAACATACAATCACCCCACCCCTCTTGCTAGGCATGGATTTAGTTCCTCTGAAGTGAGGTGGTTTGGGCTCTGCGGTTGAGATTTTAATTAATCTATAGTTTGTTAAGATGTACATACATTTTATTACACTGTGTACTGTATACCAATGGTTATAGTTGCATTTTATCGTCTACAATGAACTCTTTCACCTTAAAGGAGTTAAATCTTTCTAGGCTTATTTTGTTAGCAAACGGATTATAACCTGGAGGACAGATGATGGACCACGTGTGTCATGGTCAAAGGTTGAAAGTTATATACAAGAAGGCACAAGAAAGTGGCTGTGGTGGTCGGGTGAAATCGGAGTTTGTTACTGAGTTGCATACAGAAGGTTTAGTGGATTGAGAATGATTATTTTCGGTAGGTTAGTTTGAGGAAAGAGCTGCAGATGATTATAATTCTATTCAGTAATTTGTAAGCCGAGTGCAGAGATGTCTGTAGGAGCTCTGCCTTGAATATTAGTGGCTTCTTTTACATTTCTGTTCTTTTTCTACTTCTTTCAACCCCTTCTGATACCTACATTAATGCTTGGTTTGGTGGGCAAGGAAAAAATGTTGGGAAAGAAAAACATAAGAAAATGAAGAGAAAGAGTCTCCACTTATTTAGCTGGACATGAAAAGAAAGAGCAAAGTATTTTTGTTTAAAGGACAAAAATACCCTGAAATTGGAAGAGACATGTTCAGATAGGAGAAGTTGAGGGATTGGATTGGAACTCTAATAAGCTTACATTGATTTCTGTCTTCTTCTCATACTGGAGTGAAAAGTTTGAAGGTGGGTCCCGCACCTTTTTCTCTTCTGTTCTTTTGCTGCCAGACATGGAGAAAAAAAAAATCATGGAATGCGTGTTTTTGTTTCCTTTAATTTCTCCTCTATTTCTGCTATTCCAGAGGAAGTCTAAATTTCTATAGAATATCTTGTTTTTACCTTCAGTGCTGGTTCATATTCTCTGATAGCTTTGGATATATATATATATAGTGAACCTGTTTGCTCTTGGATATGATTGAAGTTTACTGGGCCCTATTTTGCTATACGTATGCTATTATGCTATTAAACTGCTGAACTTATTTTATACATTGTTGCCTATTTTAATTTCCTTACTTTAGTTATTGTTGTTGATACTACCATAAGATTGTATTGTGAGATTGTGATAAGATTATTAAGGTTTATGAGATATAGGCTGAAATTGTGTTAGAAATATTTGATCAATTTCATTGTTATTATTTTGTTTTATTGGTTGTACATAGAAGGCCACTACAAGTGTCTTTGGGGTGAATGGATTTCATGGTTTTTAAATAGGGAGAGAAAAAAGGAGAGGTATCTCAATCTCATGAATAATATCTAAAAATATTTGGCCTTTAATCAAGGCAAATGGTATTGTATGATCCAGGTGGCCGACCTTTCCTAGTGGGATAAGGCGTTCATGGCTATTGTTGTTGTATTGGTTGTACATAATTAGGTAATTAGGCTCAATATCTTGTATATTCTTTCCCTAATTATGGAAACCACTTATCAGATTTTTTTTTTTTTACTCATATATTATGGGGCCAGGAAGTTTTCAATTATTTTTTTTTTTTTGTTTCTTGTGTCTGTTTCAACTTTCAAGTTGGTATTATAGCCCATGTCAAGTTGCATCGTACAATTCAACACAACCCTAGCTGTTGTGCCATGCAGCCAGTGGCTCAGGTTTGTTTGTGGATCCTGATTCTGAAAATCCCTCCATTTGTTTCATCTTTAGTAGAATCCCGATCATTGGTGTTTTCTGGCCTCATTCTGACCCAGTTTGATTTCTTGGGGCATCTCGTTTGTCGTGGCTTTTTACTCTTTGTTTGCTACCCCAATATGTTTTTTTCTCCCTTTCTTGGTTGGCGGCTGTATCTGGGTTGTTTTTGCCCTAAAAAACTTCCACTGTACGGCTTACTGTTGTTGTTGTTGAGTTCTTGAGGCTTTTGTGCAGATATCGTATAAAACTCCTTTGTCTACCACGGTTTCCCCAACAGGTTCAACTGACTGGAATCCAGTGGTTCTGGATCCTGAAAAAACCGCTTTGTGACTTCATTAAGTCTATTTCACTACAATATTGTTGGTTGTAATGATCAACCGTCTTACATCCTCAGTAAATCTCTATGTGGATCAAGGATATATCATACATACGTAGCTAGCTGAATAAATGATACAACTTGTATGCACTGGCTTGAGGGTGAATATCAGTATTACATCAACATTGTGTTGTTTAGATTTTGAGATATAGGTTGTAATTGTGTTAGAATATTCTATTGGTTTCATTGTAGTTGTTTCCTTTTACTAGCTGAATATAATCCCGATAATTTGGCTGGATGTCCTGTAGATCTTGTAATATTCTCTCTAATTATGGGAAACCTCTTCTATAATATTTCTCTGTCTCTCCCTCTCTATATATATGATATGGCTGGGACTGGGAGACTCTCCTGAGCAATTTTCTGTCTAACGTTTATTTCTTATCTCTGTTTCAAGTATCATAAAATAGTCTATTATTATTATTATTATTACATATGAGCACATGCTTCATACATTCCGTTATTCTGTCTGTTGCATATTTTATAGTTCAACAAGTTTCAATTGTATGGTGTCGCTTTTATCAAAGTTCCTCAGAGACTTAACGAGCCTTTTTCCTTGCTTATCATTTTCTTATTTAGTGTTGCATTTGACTTTTTCTTGCTGTGTGTAGGATAAATACAAGGTTTATAATCTTTGTTCTGAGCGGTTGTACGATGCATCATTATTTGAGGGGAAGGTGATTCTACATTTTCATTCAAGTCTTTATCTGGACAATTGTGATAGACTTGCTTAAGGGTTGTAAATTTTATTTATACACCATAAACTTTTGGTCATAACATGGACATATCACTTCAGTTTTAACCTTCAATTTTGGATAGTAGTATTGAGGTTATCTTTTCTTCAATTAACAATTCATTCACATCCGTCTGCTCCTACTTCTTGATCATTATGCTAGACAGCCTACATTACTACTAGTTTGTTTTTTTGCCGCATTATATTTTCATGGACTTAATTTGAACAGCATCTTGTATTCTTGCATCTGAAATATGAAATTTCTTCTTTTAGGTGGCTAGCTTCCCTTTTGATGACCACAATTGCCCACCAATTCAACTGATTATATCATTCTGTCAAAGTGCTTACTCGTGGCTGAAACAAGACATTGAGAATGTCGTGGTTGTCCACTGTAAGGCTGGAATGGCTAGGACAGGGTTAATGATTTCTAGTCTTCTATTATTCTTAAAGGTAAAGAGTTTCTCTGCATTTTCTTGAAATATGATGAATGTGCTTGATATTTGCACTTTCTGTCTTGTGCTTGACTTCTTAGATATGATGATTAAAATGTACTGCAGTTCTTCCCAACCGCTGAGGAATCAATGGATTACTATAATCAAAAAAGATGTGTTGATGGAAAAGGACTTGTTCTGCCTAGTCAGATTGTAAGTTCTGCTTTGCAATGGGTTAATTAGGTCGAAATTTGGAGATTCTTGAGTTATTACTGGAGTTTTAATATTTTTGGGAAATGATGCTTCCTGTGAGTTCTGGAGTAATTTCTTATGTTTTACTGTTTTCTGTAGAGGTATGTCAAATATTTTGAACGAGTCTTGACTTACTTCAATGGCGAAAACCCTCCTCCCCGCAGGTATTTACTGGCCAAGATGTGACTGTAGTATTTACTCGTCTTAATATTCATTCTGACATCATATTCTGTACAGGTGCATGCTTAGAGGATTCCGGCTTCACAGATGCCCTTACTGGATTAGGCCCTCTGTAACTGTCTCAGATCATAGTGGTATGTTTGACAATCTTGTACTAAAATTTCCCTACAAAAATACATGTTGTCCTTGATCATTCTGTTACTAGATTTATAAAGTCATCTTTTGTACTGGTCATTAAATTTGTCCTTGTTTCTTTTGTGGTGTGTTTTATGTAATGTTTAACTCTATGTTATGCAGTCAGATCTTTTAGTATGAACTGAGAAGGCATATCCTCGTTAGGATTTTCTTCTGAGGACAATAGCTATCTTTTATCTCAGATACTCGTGACTGAAATAAAATCGGGAGAAAGTCTACCTGTTATGCATGTTCTTTCTAGCTACAATAGGAAGGAATTGTTTGCTTTACTAGTTATGGGTAGTGATAACTAGATATATATATTTGCATGACATTATGACCTACTTTGTTTTTGTCAAGAATTTGACGGACAGCTGATCCCTCTGATGGTGTGGAATGTAAGATCTTAGTGTCTGATAGACTGCCCTGTTTGATGTCGACTCTAACCCATTTCTAATGTGTAGGTGTTTTGTTCTCAACCAAAAAGCATCCGAGAACCAAGGATCTTTTGGTGCGTTTCATTAGTAATATGACATCAGTGTATCAAATATTTGATTGAATTGTTGTTTCAAAGTTATGTTTTTGGTCGCCCTCCCTTCCCCCCAGTATGATGGATTTCTGCGTGACTTAGATTTCAAAATTTGCAGCCAGAAGATTTTTGGTTTAGTGCACCAAAGAAGGGAGTGATGGTGTTTGCTTTGCCAGGAGAGCCTGGTCTTACAGAGTTGGCTGGGGACTTCAAAATTCATTTTCATGATCGCCAAGGAGATTTTTACTGGTATTAATTAATTTTCATTATTATTGATCAATTCTCTTCGGCGTTGGTCTTAATGTTGGCTTGAAATTTCTTGCTCTTTTTTCACTCTTAGTTGGTTGAACACAACTATGACAGAAAATAGAAAAGTATTGAACACCGGTGATCTTGATGGCTTTGACAAGGTAAGTTTTGTGGTTATTGGTATTAGTAGAAAAAATTATCGGGCTTCTGTTGAGTTCAGCATTTCCATATCTGTCATTCACAATTGGATCTTCTTATCAACTATATTTTTAATTGATATGAACTTCTGGCAGAGAAAATTACCTTCTCCGGGATTTATGGTTGAGGTTGTGCTCGTGGACTATAATGGCAATGTTGTAACTTCGCAACCGGAAACTCCTACAACGAAACCAGATGAGAGTTCAAGTAACAGACCTGCTGGTCCTGCGCCAGTGGAAAGGAGCACCCCTGCACAGAATGCAGACAAAGAATCAGAGTCTCATAATAATGATAAAGATGATGTGTTTTCAGATGGCGAGGCAGAGCAATCTGCTTCTTCAAGAACCAAGCAAACAAAAGCACCTTCTGAAGCAGTCGAAACAGTTAAAAATGATACAAGAGGGTCCGACTCCAACAGAATTTCAAATCAAATTGCAAATTTATCACATGCAACAGAACAAGTTTCCTTGGGAAACAAAAACTCCTCCGCGTCAATTCATCACGCTAGTGAGCCAAGAAGTAATGTTGACCGAAAAACAGTGTCCAGTATCGAGGTGCCTAGCACGGAAAGTGAGTTTAAGGCCATGGCTGCAGATGCTTCTGTTTTTACCTTTGGAGATGACGAAGACTACGAAAGTGATTGAACTACATCAATTTGTTATCTTTATATTTCCATTTCTGTACATAAAATTGCTTGCAACTTTTACGACAATACTTTGGTCATCCATTTGTTTGTTTTTGTTGTAATGATAAATCTGGATGCATCATTGACTTAAATGCAAAGTTACAAATAAGAATATGCATAGTTATGTGTACGATTTGGCCTCCTCTCCCAAGTGATAAAGTCCGCATTGGATACAGAGTCCAATTTAATTTAGAGTCCTTGTAAACATATATTTCTTTCATTTGACTTTCACCTCATTTTTTCTTATCGCTTTAGGTTTTTCATTATCACAATATTATATCTATCAAATTCTTTTTTTTTTCTTCTGTGAATCTATTCCTCCACCCTAAATGGGATGTACATTTATAATTTATCTTTAGTATGGGAAAAATAAAGTTGATATAGACAACCCTTCTCACGGCTGATTTTGTAACACACTGCTAGTTGATATAAACATAAATTATACACGTGATGGTAATTAAACGGTTTTATTTGTCAATGTGATGATAATTAAACGGTTTTATTTGTCAATATATAATTGTCTATGGTTTTATTTGTCAATATATAATTGTCTATGATTGTGATGACCTAACAATGTTGACACGCCAATAAGGAACAGATTAAGCATTATTGTGAATGATTTAAATTGACAATCAAAATTATATTCAAAATTATTTATAAGAAACTAATTCAATATAACAATCTCAACATATTATTTTCTAATACAAATACAGATATAATTCATTCATCTAAAAAAAAATTAAAAGAGAATCTAATTATTTTAAGACATTGCATCCCATGTTGATCACCATAAATGAAAAAAAGAGGTTCTTTATTAGATTCATCTAAAGACATTTAAATAGAGAAGGGAAACCAGAAACATAAACGTGAAATACACCCTTTCTTTGCTTATAAAATTATTCAATAAGTTTCTTACTTTCCAACTTCTTTAAGAAAAAAAAAATCAAATTGGATACTTTATCAAAGTATCTATAAGTAGTGTAGCTTCATAATTGCAAAAATAATAATAAATTTCAATAAGCTGGCATTCATTATATTGAAGATGTGAGCTACTTAAAAATACACTTATATCAAGAAACACTTATATTAATTTTATATTTGAATATTTATGCTAAACAGATTTCTTAAAATTTAATGTTATTTGTAAAATAATTGAACCTTAGTAAAGATTGGTAAGAGAGTGACTGTTTTATAAAATTAGAAGATAGAGAATATTCAATAATATTATAATGTTAGCTCCAATATTAAAATTTAAGTTACTCAATCAATAAAAGAGTATTCAATAAGATAGCAATATACTTTTATTATAGAAATTTTATATCTTGATAACTGTGAATATCATTTTACAATCAAAAGACAATTTTTAAAGAGAAGGGATCCATTTACTTTGACATGATTAACTAAAAAGAATTACTCATAATAGCTTAAACTAATAACAATAATGAGGTGAATTGAGTTTTTCTCTTATCTGTGGGAACCATAGTCACATAAATAGAAGTACCTATTTATTATAAAAGTAATTTTTTTTTTTTTGTTTCATATAATTTAAAGAAGTGATAGTATTAATGTTTTTTTTTTCTTCTGTACATGTAAGAAACCCTACAAGAATATGTGAGGAAGTTTGAAAAAGTTGTTGATAGGCAGTTGGAGATAGAAAGAAAAAGAATTATAAATCTAGGCATAAATTTTGTATTTTAAGTATTAGGTCTAAAATTAAGAACTATAATACATTTATCTATAAAGTTAATGTTTTTAAAAAAATTCAATGAGTTTGAAAAGATTAATCAGTTTAATAAAAATAAATAAAGAGAGATAGTTCTATTTATGTTTATGAAGTATAGCTGTTATGATGTTTGAAATATATTTATTATCGATATAAATTTAAATTTAAAAGTTTATTATGACTTTAGCTTTTTTGAGTTTATGGAAATATTATAAAAATACACATTGATTATTTTCAAGTGGAAGAGACTGTTAATTTTGCGTTGCCATCAGAATCTAAAGGAGGTCATGAATGTATTTATATTGAAGATAGCATCTTGGGACATTGGACGTGCAACAATAGCGGTAGCAGGATGCAGAGAGGAAATTTTAGTCTTTTTCTCTTAATACGAACATGTAATTGGTAATTCTGGAAGGGCAGGAAGAAAAACCTGAAAGTAAAAGTCCCATATATTGGGAATGGACTGATTCAAATATAATGGTAGTCAAAATATCGAACTGAGAGATACGCTCATACATTAGATACTTTCTCCTTTATATATATATATATACATATATATATATATATATATATATATATATATATATATATTTTTTTTTTTTTTTTTTTTTTTTTCTAAAATATGAGATCATGTTGATTTTTTATTCTTTCGTAATAATGTTTTGACAGATAAGCATACAATGACAATATAATGTTGTAAAATGCTAAATATATATATTTTTTTTTGGGATTTAAATTCAAGAAACCACAATCTTTGGTTTAAAACACCTTCTACCAATGGTAAGAGACTAGTTAAAAAAAATAAAAGTTTATGCAGATAAAAGGATATAAGGAGTAGTTGATATTTAATTTCTCTTGCATTTTAGGATTAGAAATTGGGATTGAAAAAAAATATGTTTATCATCAACAATCAAGATTGTAAATTTCATGAGTCTTGAGCACCAATAGAACATTAAGAGAAAGATGAGGTAACTTTCCTCAAAATAAAAAATGGGGTTACATGATTGGTTAATGAGCCAATTGAAATCACAATTATGAAATAAAATTTTGCAAAGTTAACCAAGACAGTACTTATTCCATAGTCCTTTAGTGTTAACTTAGCTTAATGAGGTGTAGAGGTGATACATAGGTTAGTAGAGTTAACTACTTATACAAGCTTATAAATGCCAAGTGGACAATAGCTTGCAAACTCCCTCATACACCTAATTTACCAAAAGGTGTATTTCTCATTATTTTTTTACCTTTAGTTTCAAGTCAATTACAAACTTATTCACAATATTTGATCCACATTATTCATTTAAACATTTTTATGTGCATTTGTCAAATTCTAGACCAAGTATTTTTTTTGTTATTTCTATAATGCACAGTTATGAACATAAAGTTTTCCTCACTATTCTTGGTGTGTGTGTGCACAATCTTTTGTCGGTCAACCAACTTAGTTTATGGAAATAGGTTAAAAATGCAACAATTTTCTAATTACATTATTTGATTAAATATTCTCTAGTGAAAATATAAACCTGACAACGCCTATGTATTCACATCTCTGAAAGATAATAATAAGTAATTGCCATAACATAAAAATAGTTATCAAAATAGTAAGGGTAAAGTTGTATAACAGAACATATGAACACCAAAATCAAATATAATAATTAGTTACACTAGTATAAAAAAAAAGTTATCTATAAAATTAGTTACTAAAATGATAAAAATAAAATTATACGGCAAAATGCATACATAGTAGTTATGAAAATAAGTATCTCTTAACCTATTATTATAGGACAATTACTTTCTACACATTTTTTTAAATAGCATCTCGGCAATTAGGTGAAATTAGGACAATTATTTTCTACACATTTTTTTAAATAGCATCGTGAAATGATTGGATTATTTTATTTACTTCTCCTTCATTACATTTTGTTGTTACACCGTCACTGTTATAAATAAAAAAAATAGAATACCGCGGAAAATTTTTATTTCAGAAAGCTTTTTCGTAAACTTTTGAAATGTGTTATGGAAAACTTGATTTGGAAAACTTATGAAATGCATTATATATGTTTTGGAAAGTTTGTTTGGAAAAACTTGTTTCAAAATGTATTTTATGTTTTAAAAATTTTATTCTATAAATCTTATTTTATTCTAGAAAACATGCTCTGGAATGTATTTGATAAATTTTAGAAAGTGTATTCTGAAAGAATTCTCAGAACAAATAATTTAAAAAAGGATAAGATAATTATTTTTGATAGGAGTGCAAGTTCAAATTGAGATGATGTAAGAAACAATTGTTTTAGTAAGATAGTAAAAGAGTTTGGATTCAATTTAGTATTTTATTTTCATGTTTTGTTTGGAAGAGTAGATAGATTTAAGTAAATTTGTGTAGATTTAAGAGAATTTGAGAGACTGAATTGAATTGTTTGAATTAATAGATAAATAGTAAGATTTGAATGGAAAGTCTTTGCTGATGTGATAAATATGATTAATATTTTAAATTATTTTAATTAATAAAAATGTAAGATTACAAAATTGTTCTAATAGTTAAACATAATTGAAAATTAAACAAAACTAATTTGAGTGGAGAGGTATTTTTTTTTTTAATTATTCTCACCAGCCAACTGATAACTTATTAGATAGATAGATTCAATTCAAATAAAACCTAATCTTGATTAAACATTAATATAATTAAAATTTTTAACTACATATACTTGTTGTTAAGTTAATGCATGCAATTAAATTTCATATTCAACTTTGTGTAGTTTACTTCCTATACTAATTACATTTTAATAAAAAAAATTTAAATCTAAATTAAAAGTGTTTTCTGCTCTACCTTTGATTCTTTTGAATGAACGAGTTAAGATATTTGTAACATTCATTCCTTCCTTTTCCTACTAAATAAATTTTTAAAATAAATACAATTACTCAATTATAAAAAATATTGACATGCCAAAAAATTAATATCCTACATAATTTTTTTAAAATTCTTCAAAATTCGCTCTACATGAAGATTATAAATAAATATAATTACTTAATTAATTAAAATCTTAAATAAATATATTTCTTGATACAATAAAATTTCTAATTCAGTTAAAACCTTAAATACATAATATTTTTAATTTGTCCATAAACCTATAGCAATAATATTTCATGGTAAGAGAAAAACTTGCTTATTCAGATAATTAAACTAACAGTACCACATAACCCTTGATCAAACCAAACCAATACTAACACTAACAGTACTACATAACCCTAAATCAGACCAATACCAACACCAGCACCACCACAACTAACACACCTTGCTTCAACAACACCAACTTACAATAACAAAACTATTATGCATTTTAAACCAAGACAGAACAACAAAAACATTTTAACCTCACAACCCTCTTTATGTCGTCTTTTAATTTCCAAGTTGTCCCTCACCTCTTCATTTTGACCACACCCAACGCACCAATTAACATCTCAGTTACATATCCCACAACTATACCAACACACCAATTATCTGAACTACAAAGTAAAAAAATCAAATTCAAACAAATGTCATACTCAACAAAATTGGAAAAGCCAAACCCATAATCGATTATTGTGTGCAAAGCATAACTATAATCGATTAACCTAATCGATTAGGTACCTTGTTCACATCTTTCGTCTTCTTCAACCTCTCACCAAACACTGTTTCTCAGCCACTCTATGCAAACCAATCATTTAAAACCACTAGAAAGTTCTCCCACAGACGACTACCTCAACTTACGCAACACTTCAACTCACAAATGCATGCAACAGTGAAACTGTGATTAAATGTGAGAGATGTCAATGATACTTCTATAAATTAACAAATGATGAGTTGATTTTTGGTGTAAATTTCTCTATAAATTAACCAATGTTAAGCTTACTTCTGTTGTAAATCTCTTCAGGAAGCGAGGAATCCAAGAATATCACATCTGCAATCTTCATTCTTCGATGATCTTCGCAAAACCAAATGCAACCCATCCCAACGCACCAAACCCAACACACTAATTAATGTCTCAATTATAATTATATGACCCACAACTATACCAACACGTTTTCTAAACTACAAAGTAAAAAATCAAACTCAAACAAATGTCATAGTCAACAAAATTGGAAAAACCAAACTCATAATCGATTAAGTACCTTGTTCTTTCGTCCTCTTCAACCTCCCATCAAACACTGTTTCTCAGTCACTCCATGCAAACCAGCCATTCAAACCACTAGAAAGTTCTCCCACAGACGACTATCTCAACTCACGCAACACCTCAACTCACAAATGCATGCAATAGTGAAACTGCGATTAAATGTGAGAGATGTCAATGATACTTCTATAAATTAATAAATATTGAGTTGACTTTCAGTGTAAATGTCTTTATAAATTAACAAATGTTAGGCTTAATTCTGTTGTAAATCTCTTTAGGAAGCAAGGAACCCAAGAACATTACATTCTACAATCTTTTCTTTTTGATGATATTAGTAAATCAGCTGAACAAAACGCAATCTATCTCCTCAAATCCATTATCTTCATATGCAGTGCAGCCACCCTCCACACACTACATTAATATGGTAAACCACTTGCCCAACTTTTTATATTTTTTATAAAACTAAAAATTATATAAATTTTTGAATTAAAAATTCTGATTACATATTGTTAAACTTTATTATTCTTAAAAGAATCAAAATACATGTTTGCTGTTATTCTTAGTTTATTTCCTAAATATAACCTCTTTAAATACTAATAAAAATTAATATCCAAATAAAATGTAAGCTAAAGTATAAGATATTTTACATTCTTTAACTAGATTATTTTATTTAAAATATTTTTATAAGATAAATAATTAAAATTTGTTTTCTTTAGGTGGTCTACGCACATAGATACTACTACGCGCACTAGTATGAGTACTGGTACTTATAGTTGATTAATAAGTGGTTTAATGGTTGCATGGGGAAATTGAATGAGAGGGGAAAAGTTTGCGAGTGCAGCAAATAAAAGTGTTCCCGAAAATTAAATTGACAGTATAAGAAGTTGCTGTCATGGGTCCAGCTTGGTGTGTGTGCCGTTAGATTTATGCAATTCTGCCCGCCAACTAAACAAGAACACCGAAAAGCACACTCTCTTCACATAATCAATACAATATTCATACTCATCTCAGTATTTTCCTTCCTACCTTCACACCATTTTTTATTAAATGTGTGTATAAAAGACAAGCGTGAAACCCACTCACTTGAACAAGAATCAATCTCTCCCTTTCACCTTTCTCCACACCCTACCACTTTTCTTCTTTCCCTGCTTTCTTCTACTCTCACTTCTTCACTCACTGAGAAAAAAGAGGGAGTGAGAAATCCAAAAAGGGAGTCATGGGTGTGAGAATGAGTGTTTTCTTTTTATAATGAACAAAGGACTACACACCCTCTTCTTCACTGAAGAAGATGGCAATCCACCACCACAATCACCAGCTACAACACAACGACAATGTCTCTTCTGTCCTTGATGCCCTTTACTGTGATGAAGCAAAGTGGGAAGATGAAGACGAGGACGAGGAAGAAGACCAAGAGAGTGATGTCACAACAAATCACGATGCATGTGGGGTGCACCACACTACCGGAAATTCTTCTCTTTTCCCTCTGCCCTTGTTGGAGCAAGACTTGTTCTGGGAAGACGAGGAACTGAACTCTCTCTTTTCCAAAGAGAAGATTCAACATGAACAAGTTTATGGCTGTAACAATCTCAGCAGTGATGATAATAACAATAATGATGGTTGTGATGGTACTAAAAATCACGTGCATTTGGACCCTTCTTTCTCTCAGCCTCGTGGTGAGGCAGTGGAATGGATGCTTAAAGTCAATGCTCACTATGGATTCTCTGCTCTCACTGCAACACTGGCCGTTACTTACCTGGATAGGTTCCTTCTAAGCTTCCATTTTCAAAGGGAGAAGCCTTGGGTGATCCAGCTCGTGGCTGTGACTTGCATCTCTTTGGCTGCAAAAGTTGAAGAAACTCAAGTGCCCCTTCTCTTAGACCTTCAAGTAGGTTCATCACAAAACTTTGTTCTTTTGAGTGCGTTTTTGTTTATCTTAGGTAGATGTCTCATCACACGTGTTTGTTTATGATGTGTTTTCAGGTGCAAGACACTAAGTATGTGTTTGAGGCAAAGACTATTCAGAGAACGGAGCTGCTGGTGCTGTCCACCCTCAAATGGAAGATGCATCCCGTGACCCCACTCTCCTTTCTGGATCACATTATAAGAAGGCTTGGATTGAAAACTCATCTTCACTGGGAGTTTCTCAGGCGCTGTGAGCATCTTCTTCTGTCTGTGCTTTTAGGTAAGCATTAAGAATAATGACTATAGCCTCACTATTTCAGATGCCATTATTGAGTTGACTTAAGACTTTTAACTTTTCCATCAGTACAAAGAATGAATCAAGATGTTATTATTGTGTTGATTTTCTTATCATTTGGCATGTGTGTTTTCTTATGTCTAGATTCGAGATTTGTGGGGTGCCTACCTTCTGTTCTGGCCACTGCAACAATGCTGCATGTTATAGACCAGATTGAACACAGTGGTGGGGTGGAGTACAAAAATCAACTTCTGAGTGTTCTCAAAATTAGCAAGGTCAGTGTGTAGATCAGGATGTCCAAGTGTTTGTTTCAAGTGATAATATTTGTTTATCAACATGATTAAGATTAAGAATGAGTTGCATGAGCATCTTAGATTAAGACTAAAAAAAAAAAAAAACTCCGACAACCTCTCATTAATGCACGTGCTAAGAACATTATTTGATCCCAGTTACTGTGCATTTTATTAACAGGAGAAAGTAGATGAGTGTTATAATGCTATTCTCCAACGCTCAAACGTCAATAATTATGGTCATAACATCAACATTTACAAACGCAAGTATGAGCAAATTCCAGACAGCCCGAGTGGCGTAATTGATGCTGCATTTGGCTCTGATGGTTCCGACGATTCGTGGGCAGTGGGGTCATCATTATATTCACCACCAGAGCCTCTGTTCAAGAAGAGCAGAACCCAAGAACAACAAATGAAATTGTCACCGCTTAATAGGGTCATTGTCGGAATTGTTGGCACCTCTCCTTGATACCCTTTTTCTCTCTTTCCTTCAAAACCAAAATAAAACAATGTCTTATATTTATTTACTGTGGTAATTAATCTTTCCATGCATGTTGCTAAGGTATAGTGCCTTCCCCTTGTGTATCTCTTCATTTCCAACAATGTCCCACATTTGTTTACATCTCTTGAAGAGGAAGGAGTGGACTCTGAGGGAAGAGGACAAAGTTGGCAATGAAGAATTGAGACTATCATCAGCAGCAGCACTCTATAATATGTTTCAAGCACTTTTTTTTTGTTCAATGGGTCTCCTATAGACCATACCAAATTTGGACATATTTATATCATATTTTCCATAATAAATTGGGAACAATTTTGTTCATTTGTATATGCTCTTATTCACTTGCTTCTGTGCTTGAATTGAATGGTTACACGATAGATGGATGGATAAGATTGAGAAATGGTCCATCCTAAGTTTTTTACCATATGTTCTCTTTTCTTATTAAGTAGTTTTGCAAGGAAAAAACTAGTGAGACAGAACAAAATAAGAAGGGTTTTTTGACCGATTAAGAAGAGGATTTGTTTGCATGTGAAGGGAGAAGTAGTTTGTCGGCCAGTGGGGTTTTTGGTCATAGGGGAGGGGGAAGGTTTCTTGATTGGGGGATTCAGTCTTTTGACCTCGTAACGAGGGCCAAACCCTTGTCTTATAATATTCAACTCACCCTAATAATCTACTATAACCTAACCCCTACTTACTCAAAGCACCAAACTTCTCCTACTACTATTCATTATTCATCAGCCCTAGCTATAGCTACAAACACTTTGAAAGGGGCGTGAACAATAGCCTGCTCTTGTGTATGTAGGGGCCTTGGTCTCATATGTCCCTACTTAATTATACATGGATTTTGCAGCACATATTGTAGTCTTTGCATGTCATTTTTCGGTGGATTATTAGAGTAAGATAGCATTAAATAAGCATTTCGTACAATGGAACCTTTTAGTTGGAAACTTCAAATGACTTGTCACTGTGCAATATTTATTGCATTCTCTTCCTTCTGCACAATTTTAGAGGCATGTAAGGACGAACATGCCATCTTAATTTATTTTGGTTTATGTGACTTATAGTCTCTGGTCAGCTCCTGTACATCTCTGCAATTCCAGCGCAATATAATTTAGATTGTAGCGTTACTTTAGTTAAATCAATTAAATTGAAATTCTCAAACGTGATGACCACTTCAAAATGTCTTATTCTAACTCTAATTATAATATCATAGCTTTTCACACATTGCTGTTATGGAAGCACGCTTTCTCTTTTATAATATGCTTATGGATACATAACTTGTCAGAATACAGATTATGTTAATTTCATTTCTGATGTGAGATAGCATATCTTGATGATCTCAGTGATGTATAATTTGAGAAAACAAAGTCTGCATGGACACACATGTATATATAAAGTTAGGAAACTCACTTGGAATTAGTTTTGGTGGTTCTTAGCTAGCTGTTATTAGTTGTGTCACACTTTATCTGTTCAATTATCTAGTCTAATTGCACAACAACTTGTGCAGTTGCAGTCAATAGTAGGAGACAATTGATTAATGTCTATTATAGCACTAATGACAAGCCAAGAACATAGCGAAGAATATGGGGAGACACTTTTACAACTAATTCAAAGTAGTGGGATACACAGGATTAACTTTTCAACTTATGCAACATTTGCTTTGTTAGTAGTTAGTTGGATTAGACTAACTATGATTAAGTGCACACACCCTTTTTACAGAAACAAGAAAGGTGGCATACCCCATGTGGATAACATTCCGTAGACCTTCCCTTTCTCTAAGTTGCGTGGAGATTTTTTTTTCTTTTCTGTTTTTCTTCCTACCTCTTTTTCTTTTATGAATGCAAAGATTCATGATGATCATTCTAGTGGATTCACTATAGTGCATGCTTCACCTTTAGGTTGTTCTCTTTGCAATTGTTTATTTTTTATTTTTGTCTTTTTTTCTCGTGTGAAAACAAAAATAAAGTTCATCCTGCTTTTTTCACGTGTATAACACAAATTATTTCTATAAAGTTGGTGTATGTAATAACTCTTGGTATGTGAACATAATGGAGTAAGAAAGAATGGCACACATAATGGTTTAGTATTTTAGAACAGTTTTTCTTGAAGTAGTTTAAAGGCATAGAGAACCATATTTGTTTGTCTCCATGAAATGGAGTGTGAGTGTAGGAAACAAGAAAAGTAGTACTAATATAATGGTTTTTGTGCTTTGGTGGCTTTGACAAAACACCCCTTAATTGTAAATTATGATCCAATGCATAAAGGCGAGGAATTTTATTATGGGGGACAAAATCTGATTTTGTAGGAAGATTGTCTCTGGTTCTGTTAATATTTTTCTCTACTTTAAGTTTAGGAGTTTAAAGATGGTACCAGATGGATGGTAGTGATCATGACTTCATGAGTCAGAGGGAGAAAAATTCAAGAGGGGAAAATGTTTTTCCAAAAGGAAACAGCCTTAGTCCTAAGGAAGGACCAAAGGTTATGAGATCAGTGATGCATGCCCCCACCCCAATAATTGTAGAATAATATGATGCCTTGGGGCTTAGCTTGGTGATTTTGAACTTTCTCTTTTGACCTAGTCTCATCCTGTGTTTGTCATTGCTTAATAAATTCAAATCAAAACACATTTGAGCTAAAACTCCTCAATGTAATTTTCCTCTGGTCTTTTCATGCTTACAGCTGTAAAGTTCAAAAGAACAATAAAAGAGGGTCATATATGCTTGTGGACCCCACAAACATTTTTCTAGAGTACACACAAACAAACTGCTTAGGCTGCACAATAAAACATACACACTCTTCAATCTTTGATAAAATAGCCAATTCATAGCTACATACAGCCGATCTACTTCTGGAAAGTTGAAGCTGGTGACCATTCTTCCTGTAAACCCTCCCAAAATGCTACAAATTATTCAACTCTAACCATAAATAATTTTCCCACTCCCATCAATAATTACACTGCTATTTATTAGAAGCAAAAGTGAAAGCAATTAATAGTGATGTGATTAATGTTAGTACTCCTTAATGAATATACTAGTTTATCTTACAGTTTCACCATGTCTAATAAAAAGTTTATTTCCATCTGCCAAAAGTTAGGAGCAGTGATACAGTGTGGAGATTTCACCAACAAAAAAGTAATGCTGATATAGGATTTTATAGTTTGATAGATTGCATTCTAACACATGGCCTGCATGATACCAGAAAATGATTACAATTGTTCATCAGCATGAATTCCCGTGTAACTATTTCCATCATGAATTACTATATCTAAGGTTTTTCAGTAGAAAAATTATTTCAAAATTTGTATTTTTTTTCACCAAAGCATATGAATCAGGAAAGAGTTTGACTGTTCCACAACAACAAAGACAATTAGGGCGGGGAGAAGTAATCCACTCCATAATATGGTAATATGTCACATCATTGAGCTATAAGTTTGTCTGTTATGTGCTAAATCGACCAAAAGAATTAAGTCAACATTTTAAAGAAGTAAATTCCTCAACCATTTGAAGTTTTGAAATTCATGTGTTTACCTGCCTCTCAATAGAAATTCTCACCAACCTTTTTGTTCACAGTATAATTTCCTGCACAATTCTGAAAGGAATTGTAATTGCTTTATAGAATAATACAAATTCGTCACAAATTTCCAAGTTTCAACGTCAGAGTAAGGGTAAAAAAAAAATATGAGAACAAAGTCAAGTTCTTCCTTATGCCCAAAGTATTATTTTTGGACATCTATATGTGCTCAATACTTAGATGGATCATTTAGGTGGTGTTTGTTTGCAATGACATATACTTTCAAGTGAAGAAAAAACAGGTGAAATACGAAAAATGAAATTAAAATTTACGAGAAAAAAAAAAGATTCCTAAACTTTTCAAGTTTATATGTAAAGATTTGTAAGAAAAGTTTATTTTCATAATTAAATAAAAAAATAATTTGATTACAATTACATAAAATTTAATAAAAATATTTATTATTTTATTTTAAAATAATAAATAATTAAAAAATATATTTAATAATTAAATTGATACTAAATAAGAATGTTAAAGTAATTAATAAAATAAAAATAATTAAATATTTTGTTAATATATGTTTTATGTTAAATACATAAATAAATAAATTTAATAAAATTAAAAAATATTAATAATAAATTAAAATATAATAATAAAAATAAAGTACTAATAAATTAATATTAAAAGCTTAAAATAATAATTAAATCATAAATAAAAATTACAATACAAAATTATAAAATGATAATAAAATTAAAATAAATTTATAAAATAAAAATAATAATTTATTTTTATCTTTAATTTTATTTTATAAATTATACTTAATTTTATTTCATATATTTAAAAATTATTTATCAATTATATCTATTACATCAATTACATATTTTTCGTTTATTTCTCAATATCCTTTTAGAAATACTTTCACCTCAAATTTATTATTTTTCACCCTCTTCTCCATCATTTAATCCAAAGACACTCTTATATTTAAGAAGAATTATAGCTATTTTATGTTAAATTATAATTTTAAAGACTAATTTGACACAAAATCAACAAGGACAGTCCTCGTTTTCATTTAAGTATAATATTGATAGAGTAATTGGTCATTTACTCTAAAAAATTAAAGTTTTTATGGTAAACTTTCAAGTGTTAGTTAATAGAGAGAGGTCAAAGATGGTGTTTTATTGAATCTGAAAAGCAGAAAAGAATTCTGATTCTTTCAGTTTGACACCGTAATCTTTTCAAGGTGATGTAAAGTTGGTTCTGGCACAGACAAATTTACAGCCATCTACATTCTAAACCAAGGTGTTGATGTTTGCTTCTCAAACTCTCAAGGAACTATCCAAGATTCATATGGTCCCAAATACCAATGGATTCCAAGCAGTTGATGCATCACTGTTATGAATGGCCCCAATGGATCAGAAATGTAGCCCACAAACCTCTGTCAACTAGCATTTCCACACCTAATGCGTGAACCAAATTATTATCACAACGTTCCTTTTTTAATTGTTACAGTTAATGTTTGCTACCAGCAATCGGCATCCAATGTGCTAGGAAACTATCCTACACTAACTGGCCTCCATTTTTTCAAGCAGAGACAAAAATACCAACACAAGAAACATAATTAGATTTGGCCATGTTATCCTGAACTTGTACGAGTAAAATTCATTATGCCACACATATATAAATGTGTACAAACGTTATGTACATCGCTATTTCTTATATTAAAATGAACCCCATTCAGAACATTGTGGTCCAAAGTTTCAGACATTATTTTAAATTAAGCTTTCTTAGCATTTGAAATAGTAAGGATGGGAAAATCTTTGGCTTTTCTCAAGTCCTGAAAGCTACAAGCTTCCTAACTCTTTTTCTTTTTGGATAGTATTTTTACAATCTTGTAAGTTTGTATCAAGGATTGGTCTGAGGAAGAGCAACAATGAGATAAACAATGTGTCAATCCCTTCAGAAAATAGATAGATAAACATGCATTGATGAGATGGAATAGGCTAATAAATAAGGGACTTTACTCAGTCCAAAATATTAAAGGAACTGAGAACGAGTTCATTTATGAGTGTTTGGTTTCATTACCTACTTACAATAACAAAGTCCAGAAGATCAATAAATTGGGGAAAGGCTTTGAGGTTACTAGTTTGGAAGCTCATAGCAGGAGGCCGAAAATAATTTTCTTGGCGCCTTAAGGGGGTACCCCACACCATATTGATGTAATGTCTTATATGGAAAAGAAAACGTTTATAAAGGAGAAGTAGACAAGTAGCATTGAATGCCAAAACAAAAAGGCAGAAACAGTGATGCGTTTAGGTGGTCCAAAGCAAAGAAACAAGGTTAAATCTCTTTCCCTCTCTTCTAACAAGGCAATTTTTTTGTTAAGCAAGGAGGATATGGATCCCTTCAAGGTCTCTCTCTTAGGTTCCTTTACAAAGTCAGAAGAAAAGGACAAGAGAAGTTTTTGATGTTTTAGGGGCCAGCTATGAACCCCCAGCATGGCTTGTGTCCCAAATCTGTGACTTGGCTGCCATGCTGCAAGCATGTCTGGCTCATCAGACAAAGATTTGGGTATCTTGTGACAGGCAAGGGTGACCCTAGCACTATCACAAGTTAAGTTTTCAAAGTCTTAAACACTATCTAACAGTGAACATATGCTAGTAGACAAGGGAATGGTGATAAATGATGAACACCCTAAATATGGCCTTATATGGGGTAATCGTCACCTTAAGTGCTTGTTCCTGGTACAAAACACTGTTGGTATAAAGCGACAAGTAGAGGACGCCAACAAATACACAAAACAAAACATGCGGCATGAGTTGTGTACGTAGAAAATGAAAAGTCAAATCCTACTATGTCACGCAGCAAACTATCTCCAACAGAGAAGGCTTTATTTATTTGTCTAACAAATGATAGAAATAATATATGCACAGATCAATCAATTAGTCTTATTTTGTATGTCTAAATCGTAATACATTTCATTGTTTTGGAAATCTAATCACTGATTAAGTACAATGGCTTTGCTTGATCTAGGAAAACACACCCCTCTTTAAATACAAGACTTCTTCTTTTGCTATTGTATAAAGGGGACCAAGAACTTGGCAACAAGTCTTCTTTTTGTGTGTCTGTGCCTAGACTTGGTTTACTTGATACTATAGTAAAAGTTTTCTTAGTGAGTGTTTGGATATTACATGTTACAAGGGTACAATTACATCATATTAGTGTATGATTTGTTTCACGTCGCAGCAATCCATCATCTACATCGAAGTAGAAACTCCTACAATTAGTTTTCATTTTAACATTCGAAAGACTCTACAAACAAAACCAAACAGTAAAACTAGTAGAAGGTAGAAACTTAACCAAACAGGCTGTTAGTCTTTTTCATTTTTCATCCGTGTGATGTTTAAAAACCAGATATTTGTATGATGAGAATAGGAGAATGTGGATGAGTTAAGATATGGTCCAGTAAGTTATGAGCCATTTCTTGGGGCTTGTCACTTCAAATACTATGCCTGCAGGTCATGTTACTCGACCCACATGGCACAATGCATCACAGAAAGATAGAACCCGTGACTCTTTTCATGGTACATTTTTAGCTCTTGTGCATCACGTATGTCAGCAGAAGTCCCAAATCACAGCTGTGAAACAATTGGGTAAAATAGGTACTTAGTGAGACGTAAAGAACTTGATTTATGTTCATTTTTTTCTTCCATCTTGGCATGTCAAGATTTCAAGGGAATGATGACACATAAAGTGACTGCAGCAAGTTAGGAAGGGACAAGCTATTTCAGAATAGTAGGTAGAGTAGTTCTGAATCACTGCCAGAAACGAATTACCTATATTGAGTGATCATTTTTCAATTTGACTAAGGCTTTGTTAGAACTTAGAATTCGATCTGTTTTTTCTTGTCCTTTCTATCTATTAATCTTTACATCCATTCAAACCATGAAAGACCTTACTTGGTCAAAATAGATTTCTGTTCCAACATTCCATATTAATTTTAGAAGAATCTCCAACAAATTCATAGGGGGACATAATTGCAGCAGTAAATATGAGCCTTCACATGTTTTGCATTGATCTCAACTTCATGCACCACAACCCAAGGCAATTCATTCCAAAAGATTTACATGGGATTGGTTACATATTACAAATTTCATTTATATTTGATAATTTATTTGAACAGAACAAATGGATTCCTCAATCATCCATAGTACCACACAAAACTTTAAAAAAGAAACAAAAACTGTGCAAATCTCTGGAAATAAAATCATATTCTTTTGATGTTAAAACGTGCAAGAAAGGCTGCAGACGTAATGAGTGAATGAACAAAACAATTCAACATTTTTTGAGAATCATTGGCCTCAATGTTTTATCACACAAGCGCAGTTTTTTAAGCGACCAAGATTCAAGGAAAGCTAATCATCCCCAAAAAGAGAATCAATAATAGGTTGTGAATGCATGCCAGATGTGAAGATACAATAATGATCCTAAATACCTGTGAAAACTTTCTGTACACAGTAGATCAAGATCAAATCATAAAAAGAGAAAAAGCAACTTTGCTGTCCAAGATTATTAACTCTAATAGAAACTTCTGTTTATAAAGCAAATCAATTAAAAACATAATCATGTCATCTCTCACCCCACTCCATCCCCCACTTCAAAATTAAAACTTGATAAACATGCAATCTAACTGTTTAAGTTTCGACGAAAATTTGAGCAATATACGAAATCGACAAAGTGTAATAGTACATGCAGATAACAAAAGGAGCTATATTGAGTACTACATCTTTCTATGCAGATAACAAAAGGAGTTATAGTGAGTGTTAAATCTTTCTATGCGGATAACTGAAGAGCCGTATTGAGTGACACATTTTTCCCTGACAGTTTTTTTTTTTTTTTTTTTTTTTTTTTTCATTTTGTTTGCTACCATACTGGGAGAATCAACCTTATTGCAAGTTTTTTTTTTTATACATTACTGTGCTGCTCTCAAAAAAGATAAGACAGTGATGGAGGGAGTAATAGAGTTTGAATTGATTGATTTGAATTACACATTGGTGGCCGTGGTAGTGGAATCTTGCAACAATAATATCAGTGATCATAATTTGGCCATGCACCAATTACAACAACATTTTACAGCAGCCCATGTCATTATCCAAAACCAACTGAAACCATTTTTTCTCCATTCTAAGTAATTGTCGTGTGCAAATCATTTATATACAAAGTTCTTTTCTTTTTCAGAATAACTTATTGAATTGAAGTTCTTGCTTATAACAGTATATCTTATAAATTTTAACTTTTTGTTTGTTTATCTAGTAAGATACTTACAAGAAATACGTTTCATGTCATTGGAATACAACCTGATTAAAAATTTTAATTCATATAAGATAAAATAATAACATATCCTCTATAGCTAAATCATGTATTCTGTCAAAAGCAAGAACTTAACCTTTAAACTTTGTCTAGAGTAACTATTCGTACCGTGTCATACCCATCTTCATAGGTGTCAATTTATCACTTCCAGCATAGCAGACAAAAGAGAAACAAATTCAATGTAATTCTAAGACAGAATCCCTCTTGCTTTGCGCATGCTTAAACCATGATTCGCAACTCCTACAGACAACACTGTTTCCTTGTAGAAATTTCAACATATTTTGTTGGCTATTGATTCACTGAGTAGAAGACCAACCCTTTTGATAAACTAATTACCTTTTGCTCTTACCGACAAATTAAGGTTCACATAAGCGCTCAATTCATATTCCCCTAACTAAATTGTTTTTGTTTTTGTTTACAAATGTTTCAATTGCAAGATAGTCATAGTTGTCAGGATAACATTTTTGCCGTGATATTCGATTAATCAACTTTCATGTATATAGTGCTCTATACCAACTATTGAAACAATAATTGTGTCTTTGTTAGGAGTAAAGTCCAATTTCAGTGGGTTTACTTTGTGATGTACCCCACCAAGCCTATGTATAAAAGCTAGGAAATGAATAGAGTGACTGTGGTGAACCTTAATTTGTTGGTAAGACCAAAAGGTCAAATTTATCTTCTCAACATTGTAATGCTGGAAATTATTAAAATGTAAACCTGAAATTTTAAAAAATTCGTTAGTTAGTTTCGTAAATCATTTAAAAACTGAACATCATAAAAAACTAAACCTGAAAACTGAAAGAGCATGTCACTTTTTTTTTTTACTAGTTATCCATTTTATATAATATAATAGAATTTGGTCAACTTCTGTTCTTCGGTGTCTCCTCCCAAACTCATGAAACCGAATCCTTCGCTGCAGAGAGCAGTTCTAACATTCATTTACTCTAGAATTGAAGTTCACGATCAATCTTTTATATTCACCTGTTCTGTTGTTCCTATTTTGCTCTCCAGTCTGACTTCTTTGTCCCTCAAATTTACTCTTCACTGTGACTTTTATATTCCTCTTTTTGCCGCTGGGAAAACAAAGATATCATCGAGTAAACACTGCTGTAATATGCTAGGTTGCTTGAGTATAACCTAGATCTTTTTCACCTGATAATGATTAGATTGTTCATACATAGTTCATTTGACATCAAAGATTTAAATATAGACAACTTGACAATATGTGAAGAGTTGGGTTGCTTTCTTTCAGTGTTTCGTTTTTACGAGCTGTGAATAACTTAGTATATGACTTTTATACTTGTTAATTTGCAACTTCCGTCAACCTTTTCTGTATAAGCTGCAGCGTTACAGAATTTTTTTGTTCAATTCTTGCATCCAGCATTGAATGTCAAGATTTCCAGATTGAGAAATGATGACACCAAACGTGACTGCAGTTAGATAGGAAAACACAAGCTAATCCTGAACATTATGCACAGCATCCTGATTCACAGCAAGAAATGAATTACTAAGACTTTTGTTAGAACTTATAATTCAATTTTTTTTTTCATCTATTACTTTTTACATCCATCTGTTCAAATCTTGAAAGATCTTGGTCAAAATAGTGTTCTGTTGCAACTTTCCACATCAATCTATACAGAATCTCCTGTAAATTCATAGGAGGCCATAACTGCAGAATCTTCTACAGACAAATAAATGATGAATAAAACAGTTCAACGGTTTTTAAGAATCATTGGCCTCAATGTTTCATCTCAGTAGCGCAGTTTTTTCAGTGATCACCTTCAAAAAGGAAAAACAGCAGATGTACACAGTAGATTAAGACCAATTCGTAAAAGAAAAAAACATCTTTTGCTGTCGAAAATAATATTAACTCTAATAGAAACTTCTGTTTATAAACCGGGTCATTAAAAACATTACAATGTTACTTCACCCTCATACACCCCTCCCTTCTCCCAAAAAAAACTTAATAATTGTGAAAATAACTCTTCATTTCAGATTTATCCATCTACATAAAGATAGTACAAGATACGGGATAGACAAAATATAATGATAGTACATGCAGATAAAGAGTTACATCGAGTGCCGCATCTTTCCCTAACAGTTTGTGCATTTTGTTTGCTACCATAGTAGAGGGATGAACCTTAATTGTGAAAGTTTTCTTATTGTTCTAGCTGCAGGAAAAAGCCTACCAGTGATTGAGGGGTGACGGGGGTGGGAATTAATTGATTTGAATTACACATAGGTAGCCATGGTAGTGGAATCCTGCAACAGTAAGTGTCATAGTGAACATAATGTGACTATGGTATGGACAAATTACAGCAACATCCTTTCAATCGAGTAGATACCCTGCTCTGGCCAAATATATGAGTTCATCATTAATGTACAGTAACCTTCACTGTCAATTGAATTTGAGCCCCAAGCAGCCATTGTCAATACCAAACTGAGACCAAGAATTGCAGTATAAATGATCTATATACACGTTCTTTTCTTTTTCAAAAAGACTTGTCAAATTGAAGTGCTTGTCCATGGTTACAAGTGTACGCATAAGCCCCTACAGTTCAAAAATATTATTGATACCATCTTGCACTATAAAGATACACACCACTGTGCCAATTTATTCTGTTCCAACTTATCAGACAAGAGAAGATCAAATTAAGCATAATGCTAATATCTAAAAAATGCCGTCTTATGCGTTTATCTAGTAACAGTGAACCTAAGCCATTAAACTCAATGCACAACAAGTTCCTTACTATCTTGCTCCATAACCGCACCACTATAAATTTATCAGTTCCAGCCTAACAGACAAAAGAACACCAAATCCAACATAATGCTAAGATTGTTGCATCCCTCTCGCCTTGCACATGCATAAACCCCTGATGATTTGCACCTCCTGCTGCATTTGAGACAACAGTGTTTCCTGCAGCGATTTCAACATACTCTGTTCGCTATTATTCACTGAATATTCATTTTAACACCAAAACACTATTTGACACCCAGAAAGAAAGAAATAGAAGAGAAAGAAATGTAAATTTGATAAGTGAATGGGGTGACAAGAAGAAAAAGATTGACAAAAAAAGTGTCAAATTGGTGTTTGTCTAATGAAGTTATCTATATATCATTGTTGTGAGAATTCAATCAAAACCAAGACAGCGAGCAATAGTTATCAGATGCCCTTTTCAAATAAAGATGCAAACCAAAGTTTGTCCATCGCAAGCTCTCAGACGTACCTTAATTCTTAATCAGAATGCACCGAATTGGTGATCCCTCAGCACCAGGCAACCTAAGAGGTAAGCAATGGACTGAATATAATCCTGCAGGAACATCATCAAGCTTCAACCCCTCGACAAGAATGATTTCCTGAAGCATTTACAGTTGTTAGGACTTGTTCACATTGATTCTGTTTCTTATCCAAGCAACAATGAAACATATTCAATCTGGTTCATACGAGGGAATCTGAAGACACAACTACCAATCTCATGTCAAAATACAATTTTACCTACTTGTTGGCAACTATCTCAAACTAAACAGTAGAATATCTTAACACGAGCGAACATAAAATCAAATTACAAATTGAGACTGACATGGATGGAGACATTGTTTAAGCAAAGATGCTACATTGAGAAAATACTAAGGATACTAATAGTTTGCTGCTATAAAATGTTTCAAAATTAACAACAACTTAAGTAACTGTTTAGATCCCTCATTCACATGTACTATGTAAAACTATACTTATTAGGATATCCTTTTCCAGGAACCTATACTGGTATATCCAAAGTTTAGGGTCAGATTGCATAAGCCTGATAAGTACTAACTAAAACATTACCTGAAAAGAGTCTAGAAAGTCATCCAAATAAATCATTAGTTTTGCAGTAAAATTACAATAAGGTCATTTTTATTTTTAGAAGGAAACAAAGCTCTGATAAATTGTCATGTTAGAAAATTTTTTTATACTTATTGACAAAGTTACAGCAAAGAGAATATCAACACTGATTACTCAAACTTCCAACAATCTTTAAGAGGTCTGCTTTCAGAGCCAAATACTTGCCAGTTAACAGTTTGACTAGAGCACATTATAGCTATAACATAGAAAGAAGGATTAACTAGTATTATGATACACTAATAGGGGTAGAAAGACCAAACGATGTTCATAGTTACATACATCACAAGTAATAAAAGTCAAAGATCCGACTTGAGTAGAAGCCACCACAAACAAATACAGAGATTGAAAAATACTTAGTGGTACTTTGACCCTATAATCCCCAAGATAAGATTCACTTTCACTAAAAAGGCCAGGGGATAATTAGTAATCAATGTTGAAACATGACACACAAACTATCGCCACAAAAGGAAATTTTTCTTACCCTATCTTTTAGAAAAACAAGGTGAGATGGAATCAAGTAATCATAAGAAGCAACAGATAGGTAATCAATTCCTGCATTGCACCACAGAAAATAAATGTCAAGCAACATAATTGAGTAGGAAAAAAATGCGGAAAAAGCTGAACAAGAAAGAAAGGTTGGGGGAGATATGCACAACTAAAAACATGCAATGGAAATGCAAAAAAAATAGTGAATCACAGTTAGCAATTCAGAAGTGGGTTCTGATTTTTCAGAGATGAGAACGGAAAGGAAGAAGAATACTTTGTAGTATTTATCGAATTACTCACATAGAACCTAAAATGTACAAAACTAGACCCAGCTATTGGGCTTGAGACAAATGACAGGAAAAATGACCACGGGAAACTGCAGCCAGATATTAAAAAAGTAAAACCACACTTATACCTACCTACAAGTTTAATATCAGTGTTCTCCACAAGCCATTTTGCTCCATCCACTGTGAATCCTACATAGCTTGTGTCACATCCCTTCTGAAACATAAGCCGCCTAATAATTCAACATGTTTAGTTCAACATTTGATTTCAAATGAACAATGAAATTCAAAAGATTGTGAAAATGATAACTTGGCTTGGACAAGTCTTATGGAAACTTGCAAATCATAATTAAATGTTTCTTTTGTTTATCATCCACCACTACTTTTTTAATCAAGGAGAATATAGTCATTGACACAAGTACAATGAATAAAAATATAAATAGCTGCACTCAAGTCTCACTCGTACAGAAATTAAAATAAATAAAAAAGAAATGACAAATTGTTGACAAAAGCATTAAAAAAACTATTATTATACTGATGAAGTATAAAAAAATAATAAGTTCTCTCACACGAAAATTGAAGTTACACAGACTTGGAAACTTATTTGAGGCAAACACATAACACAAGTCCAAGAACACCACAAATTATATTTCAAAGTTGTTTCCTCAAACTTAATAATCTTTAACTACCACCATATCAGCACTGTTTGAATAGCCCAGTGTCAACAAAAACATTGTAATACTTGCTAAACCTGTAGACGTTACCTGTCTGTATTTAACGTTCGGAAGAGAACACGTATTGTACCTCTTGGAATATTTAACGACTTCATAACTTGAGCTAAAAAAAAAAAAAAGACAAAACATTTCCATCGGATAATAGTATTATAGTAGCAAAAATAATTCTAAAACCATAAAGTTGCCAATGTCGTTCAATCCTCATACACCACATGAAGAAAAAAAATGCATACCAGTTATGTTACTATCTCTTGGAACATCGACTAGCAGAGCAGGTCCTGCACACAAACAATCTGCATTTAGTACAAATGATAGTAAGATTACTACATGCATTCTAAACGCAAGGCTATTGCACAATTAGGACCTATACATCTCAGATATCGTCCATTTTGAACCAAGAACCTCACAATTTGTCCTTAAAAAGAGTATTTAGTCTAAGTGAGTTTGATTGAGAAAAAAAGTGTTTGAAAACTACTCTTATCCTTTATTCCTAAGGATAGGTTTGAAAACTACTCTTATTCATCTCATTCCCTTATGTTTCAATCCACTCCATTTCACTCTTAGTCTCTACGACCAAAACCAATCATAGCATATGCGATAACGTGACACTTTTTTGGTTATATGCAATAAAAGAAAAGAATACGAAAAAGAAAGGAATGATAAAAGAGAAGTGACCGTTGAGGATTTCCAAGTCGAGCGTGTCGACGTCGAAGCCGGCGTCGAAGTAGTGGTCGAAGACGTGACCGGGAGCGTCGACGTGCGTGCCGGTGTGGGTTGGAAGCTTCATTTCGGAGTTGTTAGCGATGGAACCGTTCTTCATGCTCTTTGGAAGCCACAAAAACTGCCCTATGCCGTCCTTCGAGTCAAATTCCGGCATCTCGGGGTGGTACCGGTGACTGATGTCGAATATTCGGCCGTTGCCATACACTTCCCGGCGCGGCGGGACCAGGCTGTCGTCGCCGTGCGCCGCCCAAATCGCCACCGCGAAGGCGCACGCAACCACTGACAGCAACGCTCCACACTTCATCGACAGATTTGTTAACGCCACAAAGATACAGTCACGCCAAACAGTATCAGTTCACAACTTGGATGGATTCTTTTACTACCACTGATTTCATTTTCAGACGTAACTGCTTGTATTTTATTCATTAAAAGAAAATCATTCAAATATTTATTTTTAAATTATTATTATCTCATAAAAAGAATCATTTTTAATTACTGTGTGCAATAATTTATTATTAAAAAACAGTGGAATAAGAATATTTCATTTTTTTTTTGGAAGTTTAATAGGAGGAAAAAATATTTTATACTCATTTAAAATCATGATATATCGGAATTATGAATCCTAATAATTACAATTCAACATTTTTTTAACCAATTATGTACTTTTTTTTATCCAATTCACTTTCTCGTAATTGTATTTTTAATCATTCTTTATTTTACAAATCTATGTTGGAATAGCTAATTTTGAGATCAAAGTTAGGAAAAAAGAAAAAGACGTTTGTTTGATAACTCTAATTTGAAAACTGTTTACGAGTAGCAAAATAGATCGAGAATAGAGTTTGTGAATCGCAGGTATAACCTACAAGCCCAAAAAATGCAGGTTGTAACCTTTACAAAAAGAATTTTGTGAAAAAGGTCTTTTATTTTTAAATTTTAAATAAATAAATTCACAACTTTGGTATCAATAAAAACTGAAAACTATTTTTAAAAAAATATTTTAACAAAATATTCATCGAACAAGTTTTTTAATCTTTAAAAGCTGAAAACTATTTTTTAAATACAGGAATCTTACAATTCTCACTCATCCATATGCATATTCTCTTCTCATTTTACAAAGTGAATATTAACTTTTACATTAAATTAATTTTTTCCTAATTAGTTATCAATAAAAGATAATTTCCATTTTCAAAATAATATTAATTTCCTTAAATATTTCCATTACTTTAAATGGAAATCATGTACAATGTTTTATTGAATTATATTAAATTAACATTGAAATAATATTTACAATACTTATAAATTAACATTGGAATAATATTATATTAAATTAAATAATTTTAAAACAAATTAAAATATTTAAATATCTATGAATTGAAACTTTATTTTATATTTTTTATAACCAATAAAATAATCTTTTTCTTAAATATTTTATAAGATTTCATACATGTTTATATTTATAAACACTTAATTATAACATGAAATACTAGTATTTCATTATTTCTCAAAGAGAAATACATATAAGTGTTGAGACGTACAAGCAAGCGTCTTCAAATATATATATATATAAGGAACCTAGGTAAATATTAAAAACATAATTTTGTTACAGTCCGCACGCGTAGTTTAATCACAATAATTGACATGAGACATTAAAGAAAGGGTATCCATACTTTCCAAAGTAAAAGAAGACAATTCAACATACTAGTATCAGCTTAGCTTGCAATTTTCATCAAACTGCATCTTGTGGAACTAACTTATTCTGGCTACGTTGCAGCAGTTTCACCCTTCAGCATCAGCATCTTGACAAAATAATAAGGATAAGGATAATGAACAGAAGCAATATGGAAAATATGGCACATTCTAGTAATATAATCGTACCGTGCAATTGAAAACCAGGTTTGACCACAAACTAGCACGGACCCCATCATCTGATCAGAATGCATCGTATTGGTGATGCCTCAGAGTGAACCAACCTAAGAGGCAAGCAACTGAGTGAATATACTCCTGCTGGGACATCATCGAGCTTCAGGCCTTCCACAAGAATGATCTCCTGAAGCATTTGAAATTTGTCAGGCTCTTATCCAAGTCACAAATGATGCAATATTTAACTTTTCTTTCAAAGGAGGAAGTCAAGACACATCCTAACAATCTCTTCTGTTTACACAACTGCATCTTCCACATACTTAAGCTAGAAACATCTTTCCAAATAAACTAAACTTTATTTATCTAGAGATAAGAACTTCAAAAATAAGAATACTAATGCACCATAAATTTGGGTTAAGGTAAAGCTGGAACATTATACAAAGATGAATCAACTAAAGTAGCCATTATGAATTAACAAAAAGAACAGGTTAAGCAGTGGAAACTAAAAGTTCTCTTGTTAGAGTGATAAACCTGAACTGCTATAAATTTATACTAAGAATAATGAGTAGAAGAATTTAGCAATAGTGATAGTTATTAAATGATTCTCATGATTCTTAAAGTTTATACACAATAAAAGTAGCACAATCAAAAAAGCAACCCAATACAAATAGCTATGTTCCCTGAATAAGTCATCAAACGATACAGATAAACTGATATAGCCATAGCTGGAAACACTAAATCTAAATGAGATTCACTGAACAAGAGTACCAAAATCAGAGTTTAGACATCCAACCCACCATTACGAATACAAGTACAAAAGTTTAACAGATCCCAATGTTAGACACTAATTAACATATTTAGGGCCCAGATCTTATTTGTAGTTTTATAATTTTTCAACACGATAATGAGTGGAATGAGTAGCTTGCTATTAATAAGGAGTAACAGGTGCATACATTTCAACCATAAGGTGAAGAATTTCTTACCCTGCTTTCAAGAAAAGCAAGATGAGATTGAACCGAGTGATCATAAGCAGCAGCAGATAAGTAATCAATTCCTGCCATTTGCATAAAAAGGAAATTGAATTAGTGCAATAACAACTTTCACAAGGAAAAAAAAAAACAGAAATACGACTATGATAAATTGGAACAATCACTAAAGAGTTGTTCCCGTATACAAGATATTCCCATTTGCTATTTTTATATCCTGAAATAAGGACAGGGGGAGAGAGAGAGAGAGAGGGCAGGACAGTGAAGAAAAAATCCGCTGTCATTATCAAATTTAACACTAATTTTTAATTTTTTTTTACTGTTCAGTCTGTATAGGACTTACGGAAACAGAAAATATAAATAAAATAATAAGTTGTTTTCACTGTTTTTGGTATAAACTTTTGCAAAAATGAAAACAGAAAATGTTTTCTCAAACCAACCAGATCCAATTTTAGTTCAGTGGGACAAAAAACTGGTTTGTAGATAATGTAACCTCAATGACTACAGTTCGAGGTCATTCACAAGTTGAAGAGAACCGAAGGAAATAACTTTTCTATGAAAAAAAGGCTCCTTTTTGGTTGGCCAAGTTATGGACAAAGTGATGATACCACAAAAAAGAATTTTTTCTGTAACTACGTTGGTATGAGGAATACAAGTACACTGACTTCTTAACTAATCAATCAAGGGCAAAGAATTTATAACAGTTGGGCCTCATACAATCACCAAGATATACATTTGGAGATATAGAAACACAATGATGATTATATACAACACTGCAGGTGAAAAAGCTGATCGAATAAACAGTTCACAGATGAATTTAAAGAGAGTGATGTCAGTAATGCAAAATAATCATATGCACTTTGAACCTTGTGCATTTTGCAGTTATTTATTAATTCATAACCGCAAAGAATGGAATCAATTGACATCAACTCATCGTGATTCATTCCTAAATGGCAAATAAATACTAACAACTACCATGCACTCGTAAAGACAATAAAAAGATAAATGTAAGGCTAAAAAATGGATGCTATCTGAGTTGACAAAGTAAGATACACTCAAGACAAAAGAAATGACTGGAAAAAAAAGTAAGTTAAAAAATGTGACAAGGAAAGCTATATAATAACTAAATGACTCCACTTTATTGGAAGCAATTAGAAGATTGATTTATAAGAGGAAAGTAAAAATGCAGACTTGGATAGCGGACCAGTCATGAGTGGAACAAGAGTCACAGGAAATGCTTTAGGGAGGGAATAAGTAACCTAATCTTAAGAAGTCGTCTATGTCTCACCTACAAGTTTGATGTCAGTGTTCTGTATCAGCCATTTTGCACCATCCTCCTTGAATCCCACATAGCTTGTATCAAATTCTTTCTTAAACATGAGTCGCCTAACAATTCAGCAGTGATTAACTCATATGTAGTTTCTAATTAAAAAAACTAAATATCAGTATATAGTTTAAGCAAAAATGTTGAAATTTCAGGCTAAAATTATATTATCATTTATTAATCATCAAGATTAAAATACATGATCAATTAAATAGAAATACTTAAATGAGTTTGGATGTGTAGAAGGGGAGGCAGGCACTATAAACATTTTTCTTAAATTCATGTTATTCAAAACCTTCCCCTGCCTTGCATTTCCTCCATAAAAACCATATTAAAGTTGGTAAAATGATGTTTTTTTGTAATTCTAATTCAAAGTTCGTAATGACTTACAAAAATTCTTTTAACATAAATAGCCATAAACTTCGTTTTCACTTTTCAGTTTTTCAAATTCCCATTAGGAGTCAATAAATCATTATGCATCATTGGTAATTAGCCATTCTTATTACCCTAAAATTAAGGAATTACGTGTGTGCTGGTTAACATATTTGATCCACAGCCACCCAACAACGACGAGAAAAGAGCAACCCAAAATTTAATTTGAACATAAAAAGGTACCAAAAGACTGAAGTTGTAAATGATTGCAGTGCAATTTGTAGAATAAAATGGTTCCATTTTCAAACCTATAAGAGACCATGTAACTTCAGGATTTGGGAACAACATAAGAATTCCTTTTTAGGACTCATTTTTCATAACATAGCAAGTTAAAATCATAGAGATAATTCTCAAGATAAATACTGTAATAATCTAAAAAAAACGATGCACAAAACACTTTTCAATTCATGTATATGCGAGAACTATGAAGCTGACTCAGAGACGCACTTCAAAGTCTTGAAGAAACTTTATTAAATTAACAAGAAGAAAATCCTCCTGCAGTAGTCATGATACTTGTAACTTATAGAACTCACCTGTCGGTATTTAAAGTTCTGAAAAGCACACGACGTACACCTCTAGGGATATTCAAGGACTTCATAACCTCAGCTAGCAAAAGGAGAAATTTGATAATGCTTCAATTAAACGTGACAAATGATAACAAGGACAAGCTTGCATTTTTATAACAGGCATTCAAAATAAATAAATTAATTAAAAATCAAAAAACAATATGAACATGGGAAAGTAAAACATCAACCCAACTTCAGGCTTGAGAATAGCAAGGCTAAGACAGACTGTGTAAGAAGGTCTAGCATTAAGACTTTGTTTGAATAAACTTCTTTACAAGCATTTATAAGAGAATAGAAAAGAAGTTGAAATGAATTGTGCAATCAACTTATGCATTTAAAATTTATAAGTTTTTTCATCTAACTTCTCCCAGACATGAGGTGCACAAGTTTATTTTAGTATGAGGAAAGTACAACGTGTTTTACTAGTTTATACTCGTCTCCTACAAATGTTTATGAAAAAGTTTACAAAAACGGGATTTCGTGTGTAAAAGACATTGCGAGTTAATCAGAAAAATATATATATATATATATATATATATATATATATATATATATATATATATATCCCACCCACTCAATACACAGAATGCAGGAGTTCAATAAAACAGAAACAGCAGGCAGAAAAAAACAAACTGGATCATTAGTAACTCGTACCGGTAATGTTTTTATCCCGTGGAACATCAATCAGAAGTGCAAGGCCTATTAACAGAACACGCAGTGTATAAGTTGTCCGCATCCAAAACTACTTGGTAATGAATAAACACAGTATTTAACAAATGAAACCAAAGGAGAACTGCAGCAAATTAACACTAATAACATGAACGAAAATAATTATTAAATTGTGAGAATCTGAAGTTGAGTTGAACAAATTAACAAATGATAAAAGGTGCACGGAGAGAGAGGGTCGATACGCTACCGTTGAGGAGTGTTAGGTCGAGCGAGTCAACGTCGAAGCCGGCGTCATAGTAATTGTCGTAAAAGTGACCGGGCGCGTCGACATGACTGCCGGTGTGAGCACCGAGCATAAATTGGGAGCCGTTAGCGCGCGAGCCATTCTTCATGCTAACTGCAAGCCACAGAAAATCTTGTCCGAGCCCCTCCGTCGAGTCCCAAACCGGCATCTCCGGCACGTACCTGTGGCTGATGTCGAAGATTCGCCCCTCGTCGTACACTTCTCGCCGCGGCGGAACCAGAGTGTCGCCGCCCCCGCCGCGGAGGGAGCAGTCATCGTCGGCGTCCACGCCGGGGATGGAAGGATACGCAGCGGAGTTCGCAGAGACGGCGACGGAATGCGCAGAAATTGCGCAGAGGAAGGCAAAGAGTGATAGAGAGTTCATGGTTCAGTGAGTTGAATTGAATGAATAAGGTTACAATTGGTGCTTCAGTTTCTTCAATCCTTCATCCCCATGTCTTTGACAAAATGTTTTTCTTTTCTTTTTTTTTATTTTGACAACCAAAAAAATTGACAGGTAATATTAGATAAGTGAAAATCAACAATTCTTTTTTTTTTTTACTTAATTTCATTTTTATCCTTTTGTATATGTACTGTTTTGATGTTTATGAAATTGTGAAAAGGGCATTATACTTATTTCCTTTAAATACTCATAATTTATTTTAAGTTATTGTATATTATGTTCACATTTATTTGTTTTTTGTTTTAACATATATCTTATTTTCTTATAAATTGATTTCTTATAATTGAAGGAGACAACCTTTTTACTTTTTACATATTCTTCAACTTTTTTATTTTTATTTAAAGTGAAATTTAAATTCAGATATAGATTCTTAAATATCTTTAAAAGAACATGTTTATCAAAAAGTCGTAAGAAAAATTATTGACTCTTATACTATGTGATATAAAAATAAAAATAAAACACGTTATACAATAATGAGACATAGACATAGGTCAGACGCATATAAAAATTCATATTATTTATTTTCAATTTTCTCATTTTCATCAGAGACTTAATTTACTTGAATTTCTAATACTTGAATTCGTAACACAAATTTGTTTAAGATAAATTCAAATGTCATTTTAATAAATAAATTTATGCTTAGTTTAACATCACAAAACATAGCGTAAGGGTTATATTCTACTTAAATCCAATAATTTTACTTAAATCTAATAATTTGATTTTATCTCTGATTAATATAATATTTTTTACAAATATTACGGGCATGCATTTGAAGGATCAAAATTGTTATTTATCCACTATAATTGCACAAAACAATATCAAAATGAAATTTATTTCTCAAATATTTCAAAGAGAATATGTAATTAAAAAATTTTAACAAATAAATTAATACAGATGTAGTTACAATGTTATACATAATAGAGTAATGTTATAAAGCGTACAAATCCTACTACATTTTTAGAAAGGACGTATTTAATACAAATATGTGAGCACCTGTTTTTATATCCTAATATAAGATTTTTTGTTAAATAAATTGAAAAATGATAATTCGAATTTAAATAAATGTATAAGTTATAATTTATTATCTTGTTTATGTGTTTATGGTGTGTATAATAGTTGCTCGCGGGTTAGTCAGATCAGAAAGTAATCAGAGTATGAGTTCACTTAATAGTCTAGTGAGATGCACACAATACTTGAAGATCATATTTTCTTGTATAACTTAGCTTCGCTGGTACTCTTTCTTTTTATTTCTATTTCAACACACATACATTTTAACTTTCATTTAAAGTGAAGAGTATTTTCTGATATATCAAGAACAAAAGCAAAATAAAAGGAAATAATTGGACAGGAGAATTAAAAAAATAGAAATAGATAATATTCTTTTATCAAAGCTTATTTATTACAATGACACGGAACTTTATTTGTTAAAATAAATCTGCAACAACTTATTGTTTTTTCTGGCACTCCTGAATGCAGGAATCCAAGGTCTTGAAGGCAGTAGCAGGATCATCTGATACACAGAAAGTTAATTAAGAAAATAATGTCAGAAGATAATTATTAACTAATGAAGATTTAAAAGAAGATTAACAGGGTAAGAGAATGAATTAATACGAGTATTGATGATGTGAATGGACTTGATCAAGGCACAGCCAGTGACACAATAGTGCACAACATCATTCAGAGAATCATGGCATTTTGATTGACAAAATTCCACACATAAAAGATATGCATTGGACGCAGGACCAGGTAATAATAAAAGAGGTGCACACTTCAGATCACATTTCACTTTACAACTCATTTTCATTTTAAGAAACACACCATTCTCCTTAATCTTCATCTCATTCTTTCTCATCATTTTTCTTTTAATCTATTTCTCAAGATGCTAATTTATTTTCTCATATTTCAACCCACAAAAATATCAATTTATACACACAAGCTAATTAATTATACCCTATGATATTCACACACAAATGTCACCATAAATAAAAAATAAATAATTATTTTTTGTTTTACTCTCTTTAATTAAAAATAAATTTAGCTTACTATGATTAACCAGACGAATATTAAAATATCTGTCTCTTTCATTTATATCTGAATATACTTAATCCACACGGTATTTAGAGCATTCACCACCTAAAATAAGATACGTGTGTATATTTGTCTATTAAGGAGAGTAAAACAAAGAATAACTATTATTTTTTATTTATGGTGACATTTGTGTGTGAATATCATAGGTGTAATTAATTAGCTTGGCTGTATAATTTGATATTTTCGCGGGTTGAAATATGAGAAAATAATTCAGCATCTTGAGAGAGTTGTGCGATAGATTAAAAGAAAAATTATGAGATGAAGATTAGTGGAGTTTTTATTATGATATTGATTGAAACGTAATATAATCACAAATGTGCATGAGAAATTATATGTGTCTCGTGCTTTTATAAAAAATTGTTCATCTTTAATCAAATATGCATGCATCTGTTTAAATATATATACTTGAATAGTAAACAACAAATCCTTAATATAATCATGCACTTCAAAAGTAGTAGTATCTTAAATTATTATCATGTTGTTCCTCACAGTCCTCTAAAATAATAATGACTCGCCACAGACACATATTTTAATACAAAAAAAGTCATTAAATATATAAATAACAATTAAAGAATATCACTGACTTGACAGTTTAATCTGATAAATATGTTTGCATTTTTTCAACATAAATATTTCTTGAAAAATATATCATATCACTCTGGTTTATATCTTATTGTTCTGTCATTTCTTCTCCTAAATCGACTGATTCATCAATAAGTATTAAATAAATAAAAAATCCTTGACCTTTTTCATTGATATTCGGATTTCTTCAAGTTAATATTAAGTATAATAGTGTTTAAAATTTTAATTATCACTCTGGTCCATTTGCTACAATCATTTAAAATTAAGCTTATTTGCTGATATATCAAGAGAACAAAAGAAAAATAAAAGGAAATAAGTGGACAGAGTAATTACAAAAAATAGAAAAACATATTACTTTTTTATTAAAGTTTATTTATTTGTAAACATTTGCGTAGGAAATTCTTGTATGCAGGAATCCATGATGTGGATGACAGTGGCGCAATCATCTGACATATAAAGTTAATAAAGAAAATAATTAATAAACAATGAAGAATTCAATGAAGATTAATTTCATTAAATTTGAATAAATGTTACGTGTAATAATATAATACATTAAATACTACATTAGTATACTATCAAATACCACATTAAATACTTCCTTAAAACATTACAAAACTACGCTAAATGTCATGTCAAATACTACATTAAATACTAAAATAAACATAATGAATAACATAAATACTAAATTAAATATATACTCTGTTTTATAATAATTGTTTTAAGACTTTTTATCTAAATTGAGATAAATATTTTTTAATATAATTTTAAATGAGTTATCTGTTATATTTTTTTTAATTTTTTATTTTAATATACGTTTATGAGCTATTATATTTTCTTTAGCATAACTAATTTTTTTATTCATAATAATTAAATTAAAAAATATTATCTCGAAATTTAAAAATTAATAAATGAAAATGAACCAATGTTTTTTTTTTAAAAAAAAACAAGAAGGAAACAGAATGAGTGTAGTCAAATACTACTACAATTACTACATTAATATAATATGTTATACTACTATTATGTATTCCACATTAAAAAAAAAACATGGAAACAATGATCCCTTTAATATAATCTACATTATTTTTATTCTTTAATTAATTTACAAAACTTTTCTATCATTTAATTATAAAATATTTTATAGAATTTCATTTTTATTTAATTATAATTTTTGAAATTAAATGCAACATTAATCCCTCTTTGTCACTTTATAACTTACTTTTCACCTAAGTATTTTCATATATACAATTATGATATAGAAATGAGGAAAGATAAAATAGAAAGTTTTATCATTATTTTATTAAAATAAATAAGTATTACGTTCATTGCTTTGTTAAAAAAAATGACACATAACAAGCAACAACAAAAAAATAGTAGTTGTCGTAAAATTAATTTTGAATTGAAGTAATTGTTTATAGTTCTTAATCAACCTTTTATTCTTATATAAAATAACTCAACCAAATATACAACTAAATCTAACTCTAAAAGGAAAAAAAAAATAGATAGACAAGACATTAATAGAATGTCTATTATCAACTAATTTTATATAAGGAAAATAGCATTACCCTTAAATTTTACATTTAATATTTTGATAACAACAATAATTACTATTAATCCTTGTAATGATCTTTTAATTATGCATTATATTTATTTAATAAATTAAACCATTTCACCCAATTGTTATTGGATCCATGCAAGAAGTGCACTTTAATGTGATATTTTATTACTTTAATGTTGTTGTTGACAGATGATTTGACATAGATGTGCCAAACTTGTAACTTAAGAGTATGATAAAACTAGATTAAATGGGATTGGGATATATAACATTTTAGACCTTAAATTTGTAATAATATTTTAATCATATTTTTAATAGATGTAATAATTAATATCATAATAATTATTTACTGAGTATGATTAATTTTGTAATAAAAATAATAAAATTCATTTATAATAAATTATTATAGTCAAAGTTGTGAATAGCACATAAAAAAAATAAAATTGAACTGATAGAACAATTTGAAACATTTAATTTTAATCTTACAACCTTTGATTTTAATTCGTGTTATATATAGCTGATATAGTTTTGTATTTTAAATTCATATCTTGGATCTATTTGAACTTAATTGTTTTTTTCCTCTTATTTTTGTATTTCTTTATTACTTTGAGGTTGTTCTCTTGTGTATATTATAAATAGAATTATAAATGCTTTTTTTTATGAGCAAACTTAAAGTGAAGATAAGATAAAGATATACATGTTTATCTCTAAAGGGTTGTAGGCGAATTTGCATTATTTTAAGATCACAAGACCACTATAAACTTCAGATCTTTGTGTAACTTTTGTACTTTCTTTACTAATTCAATTTTAAATTAGTATTTTTTATTGGGTGAACTTTTGCACACAAAACTCTTTGATCAAGTAACTTAGCAGTGGCAAGACAACATTAGTTACCAAGGAATCAATCTTGATTCATTTTTCATATTTTTAATTTCTTCTCTCATTTGTCTCTTACTTTCTTTATCTATTTTCTACATTTAATATTTTCTAGTGATGGTTAAATCTCTAACATTATCTTTAGATATATATCGAATTTCAATTTATTTCATTTTATTTTTTTTATTTATCAAGTATTTTTTTATATGATAATTTAAATTTAATGAATTTTAACTTTTTTATTTAGATAAAATATTTTGAATATTACCTAATTTAAAAATTTATTTAAATATCAACTAAATTTTTAAAATTAAAAATATTAATATTGATAATATTTTGTAGTTAATTTTGATTCATGTTATTTTTTTAATTAAAGTTGGTTAAGATTTTTTTTTATCTGATATTTAAAAAGCTTTTTCTTAACCAATGTTAATCAAATTGTTTTTAGTTCAACTATAAATATTTAGGGTAACATCAATTAAAGTTTGTTTAATGTTGTTGACGATTGAAAAATTTGTTCAACTTTTTTATTAATGTTGACTAATAAACTTTTCAATTGATATTAGTAAAAAAAAAATAATCTTAATCAACATTAACTGAAAGTTTCAGTTAGTATTATAAAAAATTCCTAACAAATAAAAAGTAACGTATCTGTTGATTAAAAAAAAATCACTATATACATTCGCAACAAAATTATCACAACATACATTTGTTGAAATTCCTAGATATTAACTAAGAAAATTAAAGTTAAACAAGAAATAATAATAATAATATATAACAAATAAATACAACAAGCTTAAATTATAATATAACTCTTATTATTATCAATAAAAAAATAACTATTTGATATCAATCAAAAAGTAATTATTCCGTCAATGTCTTAATTTTAGTAAATACCGAAGAATTAAAAGAAAATATAAAGAGTAAAACATAAATGTGAGAATATAAAATTTTCAAATTCTTGCTTTGTTTAGATAAAATTTGAAATTATCTAAATTTAAGCAACTCAGTGACTCTAATGAAATTATAAAATTTTAATTATAACTAAAATTTCTTATCTAAATAAGATATTTTATCTTAAACAATTTCAATTTATTTAAAAAAATAGATTATCCTCTTAAAATTTGTTATTCAAACATGCTTAATTTCCAACCATTGCCATTAGATTTAAAATTAATTTGCGTTTTCTTTCTCTTAATTATTTTCTATGCCAAGTTTTAATTTATGGTTAAAAGATTCTATTAGTTGCAATGAGTTTGATAAAAATCTGTATTTTATGAAACTGTGAGGATAACTTTATTGGTTTGTGTTCTTGCAAGAGATAGTTGACTGATTGTATCCTCGCAAGAGATCGATTGATTTCAGCAACAACAAGGAGTCCTGCAGGGATTCCAACCTCAAGTCAATTTAAGGTTAGAGTGTATAGAAAATAAAAAACAAAATTGTGTGATGATCAAAACTGTATTTATAAATTTGAGCCCACAATGTTGGACTTATTTCTTATACTAGTTATTTGTTATAATTTTATAACATAATCAATTATTTATTATATTTATATACCTTTTTTATATTATTCTTGGGATTGTTGTCAGACCTAATTACCCTATAATACAGTTTGCATTCTTGGATTTATGTTTCACATTTCTCATTTTCAAATTCGTTTTTTTTTATTCAATTCAACTTTGATGTATTATTTAGTTAGTTTTATGAGTTTTGCAAACAATTTTTTTTCCTAATCCAATAAAATCATATATATGTTTTGGATAAATATGATCTAGATCAGTCTCTATTTTACATAATTGAAAAGATAATAATGTTTTAACGTTATTTCATCATTATCATTAAGAAAAATAGAAATAGAAATATATAAAGATATAACTAAATAAATTAGAAAAGTATTAGTTTGACATTATTATTGTAAAAAATATCCTCTTGACACTACTTTATATTAATAAAATATTATATATTAATAAAATAATATTTTATAGTGTTATATGGTGTCAAATATAAATAGTGGTGTTAAAGTATCACCATCCAATAAATTACATAGTTAAATCATTTTATTGTCTCAAAAACAATATCATTTAATATTGGGATTGGAATCGACATATTTTTTTAAGATTCTCATTTCTAACTCAATCTTTCGGAGGAGATAATCACTCTTCATGTGTGGTAGGCAACATACAAACCTCATTGTCAATGGGATTTAACTTATTATTAAAACAACAAATATGTGATTTTTTTAAGATTCTCATTTCTAACTCAATCTTTTAGAGGAGACAATCATTCTTCATGTGTGATAGGCAACATATAAACCTCATGGTCAATGGGAATTTAACTTATTATTAAAACAACAAACATGTGATTTTCAAAATGGTGATTAATGCTGAAAATATCTTTCACAAACTTATAGTTCAAACAAACATGTGATTTTCAAAATGGTGATTAATGCTGAAGATATCTTTCACAAACTTATAGTTCAAACAAAGATGCATGCTGACTGTAAAGTCTCAATAAAAAATAAAATAAAAGTTTTATTTTGTAGTGAAATCAACAAAAATTTATACAAAGTACGTGATATTTCAAAAATACTGATTATACAAACATGTATAAAATATATTAATCCATATAACAATCCATATAACAAAATTTAAAGTAGACGATTATATTATTTAAAATGTTTGAATACCTACATCCTTATACACTCATGTACATAGTACAATCATCATAATTTATAATACAATAAAAAAAATTAAGTTAATGAAAATAAAATTTTAACATACGTAAGTGTAAGTAAAATAAAGAATTAAAATTTATAATTCAGGTACAAGGTACAAACATTCAATCTCAAATATATTCTAAAATCAATATCAAAGAAATCATATATATTATACATAGATCCATATGGCAAGATATTCAAGAGTCGTCTTCGGAAATATTTGTATTAAGTAGCTCTACTAGCAAAGATTACTATATAATTCAATATTGGAGAATTATATTAGTAGTAAATATAAAAAATGACTAATCAAATACCCAAAACTTATACTATGAACAAATCTAGGAGAATTGATCAGGGTAAGTACAAACATTCAATACTGAGTGTCTACCAGTAGTTCTAAAACTCCATCAATTTTCCACCACCTGTAATCTTAGTCTATATAACTTAGATAATCAGTGAAGTTTGAAAATTTCTGTTAAAATATATATCTTAATACCTAATACACAATCAAGCCAAAACTCATATATACATTCAAAAAATATGATCTCAATTTTATAATATTATATTATCACATACAAATGATTAAGAAATTTAACATTCTACAATATTTAAGAACTTTTTCAACATCAAAACAAATAACAGATAACATTTTCAACATGTTCACTCAACAAATAATTAAATAATTTCATCAAATAACATTCCTACTAATGATGACAAAAACATAAAAAAGAATAAACGAACAAGAGATCTTTAAACTAAATTATTCAACGTCAAAGCTATAAATAAATATAAAAACAACAATAGTTAAGCTCACTTAGATAAACCATGAATTATTCAATATATAAAAATATTCAATTATGATTGTATTCACATGTCCATAAGTTAACTAACTAACTTATTTAGTTAGCTTATAAACTATTTTCATAAAAACATAAAAATATTGATTAGATTGAATATATAATTTACCAGATTAAATTGAATATATAATTTATCCTTCTAAGTTATCTTAAACATACAACAACTTTCTCTTTCTTCATTCACATCTCCCTCTTTTTTCACTTTCAATTTCTCATTTCATATATTTTCTATTTCAAATTTAATGTTTTAATAAATATAAACAATAATATAATTAAGAAAACATTCTAAATATTATTTTTAGACATCCAAAGACTCATGATAAGAGATATTAGGATTTTATTATGTCACAGTTATTTTTAACATTTCATACCTTCTTTTTCTCTAAAGATCTTATAAGATCTCATTTAATAATATATTTTCAACTTAAAAATGTTTATTATTATAGAATATTTATTTGAAACTTTGATTTTAATATAAACAATAATCTTTTATTCTTATAACTTAAGGTTTTATTTAAAATATAATGTCTTAAATTTATTGTTGTGATAATATATTCTAAAGTTCAGAAGTTTTATAAACCTAAATGTTAAATTACAACCTTAAAGTGGTCTAATATTTTCAAAATGGTGAAACAACTGTACCTTAAAAAAAAGTAAAATATTATTTTATTAAAGCTTATGCGAGTTATCACATAAACTTTATTAAAAACGAAAAAAGTTATCAAATTAGAACAAATCTATGAAAATAAATAAATAAAACAAAGTATTAAATCAACTGTACAAAGACAACATGAAAAAACAAATAAAGAAACTAATGGAAACCGATAAGAGTAAAAAAAGGTTTATTTCTTGAGTTTAAAAACAAAACAATAAAAAGAAAGAAAATAATAATAAAATACATAAACCTCTCAATCATTTATTTATTCTTTACTATAACAGATTTTTAATAGTCTTGAAAGCATAATTTCTTTATATCTCATATTTTTAGAAGTTTTAGCACTTCATTTAAACTTATAGCAAACCTCTCTTCTAGCCAATTAATATATTATTATTAGGATTTGACTTATACTTTTATTTAAATTTAAAAGAAAGAATTTGAATAACCTACACTCCTCTAATATTTAATTCTAACCTCACAGAACATGAACTAACAACAACAATTAAGAATAAATCAAAAAATTAAAACAAAATCTTGAATTTCCAAACCAGCTATCATTGTCTTGCATTAAGTAAACCTATGGTTTTAATTTTGGAAGGAAGATATCAAATATTAAATTAAATACACATATAACTACACTAAATGCCACATTAAGTGCCTAAGTGCCTGTTTTCACCAAAGGACAGAAAGTGAAGAAGGGGTAAAATGTAGTGAAAGTGTGAAAAAAGAGAAAAATAAATGCAAAAAGGCTAAGAATTTTTTTTTTTTCCTTTAAACTTTGTTGGTTGATATGGAAGAAAGTTTACTCTATCATATATAATAATTAATTTAATGAATTATAATTAGATAAAATATAGAAAAAAATTAATTTTAAATAATAATAATTTAAAATTAGATAAAATATAGAAAAAATTTAATTATTTATAATAAATAAATTCAGTAATATTATAAAATAATAATAATTAAAATAAGATAATTATAAAAATAAATTATTAATAATCTTAATATTAATATTAAAAATTAATAATAATAAAATCAAAAATAATAACATAACAATAAAACTAATAAAATTATATGATAATAAAAATAATAATAATAAAATTAAAATTATAATAATAATCAAAATAACTTAATTTTAATTATAATTTTATTTATTAAAAAATATTTTATTAACTACATCTATTATATCATTCACAAACTTTCATAAATTTTTTTTCTATTTTTACTGTACATCCCTTATTACAAACAACCTAACATTCCTTACACTATCCTCTCAAATCTATTTCTTTATTCAAACATATTATAAGATAAATATTAAAATAATATAATATTTTATGTCACAAATGCTACATTTAATATATACAATAATATGTCAGTTATATTTGTTTTCCTATTTTACAAAGAATTTTTTTATTTAATTATTATTTTCAAAGTTGGACTAAATATGGATTCATTTTCTATTTTCCACTAGAATGGATAATGCAAATAAAAGAGCGATCATTCCTCCACAAAGTTTGTCTTCTTCATATATATCTCCTCTTAAACCTCTGGTTGGGGAAGACAGCACCTTTCTCTCCTCTAAGTGTCTTTCCCTCCCATTTCCATCTTCAGCGCTAGCACGCACTTCGCCTCTCATTTCACCATCTACTTTCATTTTCTTTAGCCCTCAAAACATTGTACCTGAAGCCTGGCCCTTCCCTCCTAAATTTCACCAATCATTCAAAAACGCATCCATACTCCAACCCCACCACACCACACCACAAACCAACTCCTCAAAAATTAACCACAAACCAACCCATCTTAAGCATCTCTTCGTCACAAACCGCAACACTAAATCCAACTCCCACAAATATGCAAACCCTCACTTTCCTCTCCCTCACCTTCGTTTCCCTCTCTCTCATCCTCTTCCACAACACAATCCTAGTCAAAGCCCTCACCTCACCCTCAGACATTGCAGCACTCAGAGCCTTCAAGGCCTCCATCAAACCCTCCTCCATCCAACCCTGGTCTTGCCTCGCCTCATGGAACTTCACCACCGACCCCTGCTCACTCCCTCGCCGCACCGACTTCATCTGCGGCCTCACCTGCACCACTGATTCCACAAGAATCATCCAAATCACTCTCGACCCAGCAGGGTACTCAGGCACCCTCACCCCACTAATCTCTCAACTCACACAACTCACCACACTTGACCTCTCCGATAACAACTTCTTCGGCTCAATCCCCTCTTCAATCTCCTCTCTCTCCAACCTCCAAACCTTAACCCTCCGATCCAATTTCTTCTCCGGCCCAATCCCTCCCTCCATGTCCACCCTCAAATCACTCCAATCTCTTGACTTTTCACACAATTCTCTTTCTGGGTATCTGCCAAACTCCATGACCTCCCTCACCCAACTCCGTAGACTCGATCTCAGCTTCAACAGACTAGCCGGTTCAATCCCCAAACTCCCACCCAACTTGCTCGAACTCGCGATCAAGGCCAATTCTCTATCTGGGCCTCTCCAAAAACAGAACTTTGAAGGGATGAACCAGCTAGAAGTGGTGCAGCTAAGCGATAACGCGCTCACCGGAACCGTGGAATCGTGGTTCTTCTCTTTACCGTCGCTGCAGCAAGTAAACCTGGCCAACAACACCTTCACGGCGGTGCAGATCTCTGGACCACGCGCGGCCCGCGGGGGAAGCGGCAGCAGCAGCAACCTCGTCGCGCTCGACCTTGGGTTTAACAGAATCCGAGGCTACGCGCCCGCGAATCTCGCCTCGTTTCCCGAGCTGTCTTTCCTGTCGATTCGCTACAACGGGCTACGTGGCGCGATCCCTCTGGAGTACGGCCAGATCAAGTCCATAAGGAGGCTCTTCCTCGACGGAAACTTCCTCGTCGGAAAGCCGCCGACGGGACTTGTCGCCGCCGGCTCGGAGGTTTCCGGAAGTCTGGGGGACAATTGTCTGGAGGAGTGTCCTGGTTCGTCGCAGCTGTGCTCGCCCGCACAGAAACCAATCTCAGTTTGCAAGCGAGCCTACAGTGGGCGTAATCTGTTGTCGGTTAAAATAAAATAAAATAAAAAATTAAAATATAATTAGATAGGTTTCTACCCTTTTTTTAAAAAAAGGTTATTTTTTTTGTAGAAATGCGTTACTATCTGAATAAAGACGATGGTCCGAGAAAGTATACAGGGTTACAATGGTAATGTACTAGTATTTATATTTCTGGTTCTTCCGAAGATGACGTTGACATTTTGAATTTTTAAATAGTTTAGATTACAGCTATACCTCACAAATCAGAAGACATGTGCGTGATATAGTGTTATGTATTGATTTAGTTTGAAAGGTTTAGATATGAAGTTTGTGATGGGTCCACGACAAGAGGTCCATATGTGTTTTGTAGTTGAAGGAGGCCCCTAGCTTCCACCGACTAGCCGTCAAAAACGTCTTCTTCTACATATAATGAACCACAAACAACACATTAAATAATGACACTCCATGGCTTTTCTCACTTTCTTATGTTTGAAGAAAAGTCATATATGATATATTATAACGCAGTCTCAAACTATATTTTAAAATGAAATTATATTTATTTTAATACAATACTTTTTAAATTTGAAGAAAAAAAGTATAACAATAAATTCTTTAAAATGATTGAAAGGGTGTTTGATAAGATTAATAAAGTAGTTATTAACTTATTTGATAAATAATTCAAAGTATTATATAAGCTAATTTAATTAATTTATAGTTTGTGACTTTTTTTCATTTTTATCCTTTATATTTTAATGTATTTTTTTATTATCTTTAATTCTTTTTTACTGTTCATATATTTTTATTTTTTATTAATTTCAAATTAAATAAATATTACAAATTGAAATAAAAAATATTATAAATTACATATAATAAAAATTGTAAAAAATAAATTTGGTATAATTTTATTTTAAATTAAGAAATAAAAAATTAACTTAGTTAATATTCACTAAATCAATTCATTTAAATGAGATGACTTGTTTAAATGAAAAAGAAAACAAATTTTTTTAAACAATATTTACAAAACGTAACAACCTAGAAAATTCATCCTTTGAATAGAAATGGTAGAAGTGGAATGAGTACTTGATTATTATATTATAAACTAAAAATACGTATTTATAGAAAAAGTAAATAGTCAAGTCTCGTATCCACTCAAGCCATCATCTTTCCAAAACTTATAACTCTTTTTTTCCTCTACTTCTCTCTAAGTCTCTGCTTCCATACCTCATCAGTTTCTCAGGTAAAGCTCATTGTTGGATTCGTGACGGAGAATAGAGCAAGTCTACTCGATTAGAATCTCCGTTAGAGAGAACTTCTAGTGCAATTCAGGTAAAGGAAGCTGACTTGCATGTTAGCTGATTTCAGTTTGTTTGTGATTTAGGGTTTCATGTATAATATGTTTGTGAAGATGCATCTGTGATGGTTTATTTGCTAGCATGAAACTTAAGTTGAGTTCTTGATTATTTATTCATTTTGGTATGTATGATGAGTATGTGGTAATTGATGGAATACAAGTTGAATTTCTAGTTAAGTTAGTCATCTGAGACATGTGTAGTAGCTCTGTGGTAGTAAAAACTACATAAATTGTCTGATAACTGATGTTTTCTGCATAATTCGCCCAGGCGACATCATCTCGTCCAAGCGAGAATGGTTTCGAGTAGCAAGTATGCTCTCTGGACTGTTTTCGTCCCGGCGAGAAAGTAGTTTCGCTCAAGCGAGGGTACAGTTGCCCAGACACGAGAGCAGATGGTGTTGTAGATGGATCTTTGGGAGATCATCTAGGTTGAAGAATGCCATTAGGACTAATATTATATTTTGAAAAACTTGTATCTGATATTATAGATATGTTTTAAAATTCAAGTTTAGCATTATTATGTAATCTTGATGCATGTTAACTTAACTATGGAGTATTGTAAGATATGCATTATGTTAATACTTTAGTCGGTCTTAGTAGAAGCTTTAATTTCGTGGAGTGTTACACAAAATACTAAAATTTAATTAATTATTTTTTAAAAATCTAAAATTATAATTATACAATAATAATTTAAAAAAATACAATTTTTTTATATAAAAAATTTAAAACTAATTTAAAGTTTGAAAATTAACAAAAAAATAAATTATTTAAACTTATAATTATATATAATATATTTTTTGGAAACTAGGTTTTATTTATATAATTAAATTTATGTATTTATATCATTTATATTTACTAGCTAGTTAATTTATTAGTTAGTTGACTAACACTTTTAATTTAATAAATTAATTTTTCAACTTGAAACTTATAAGTTAAATGTTTATGAGTTACTAATTTATGAATAAAAATTTAATAAGGTAACTGACGAACTAGTTTTGTCCAATCATGCTTATTAATATTACGCGTCAAAACATGGTTATTATAATTTTAAATTTAACTTATTAAATATGTATTTAATTTGAAGGAATGGGGTCTATATAAGTTAAAATAAGACAGCATTTATTTAATAAAATACATTTAATTTTATTGATTATATTTGTATCTATGATATTAATTCAAATAATTTATCTTTAAAAATAATAACTAATATACTGAAAGATGTATATAATGTACACAATTCTTTTATTGGCTAAATAGTTAATTCACTATAATAAATATTGACATGTAGTAAATTAAATAAATTATAGTTTCAGTATAAAAATTTAATTTCGTTAAATTTATTAATAATTGAGGTTATGAAATACGTGTCTAGTCTCTAATAACTATCAGGTATGATTAAAAAGAAAATCAATGTTAATATGTAAGTTTTCTATTTTTTGTTGTTTATTTAATTTTTTTAAATCTTTATCTTTTATTTTTTTCTTTTATAAATTTAAAATTATTAATAATTTTTTTAAGATCAATTCTAAATTTTTATTTAATAACATAATTACTGAAAACCAAACATGGATTGAATCAGTTCAAACAAAAATATAACAATGCTTGATGCAAAGTGATTATTTATCTTTTTTTTTCCTTTAACTTGAATTAATTCAATCAATAATCATTTAGTTTGAATGAAGTTCCTTGAAAAATTAAAATTCAGTTTAAAATTTAAAAATTATCTTTTTCGTAACGGTTTCAAATAAAATTTTGATATGATGATTTTGAATGTATATATTTTTTTATCAATACATGCATTTTAATATTTATTCACATTTTACAAATTAGTACCACACATTTTAGAGAACTAAGGATCTTATGTCCTATGAATCAATCTCATTATAAACACATGTCGTGTTTGTACTTTTAAATTATATATATATACGCCTTTAATTTGTTTTAACTAATGTATGGAAGTTGGATGTACTTATTTTCTTTGATTTTATTTTTTTTAATATAATTTCATTATTTGTATAAATTTGGTAATAAAAAATGTAAATTCTTGTATCATAATTTATTGACATGTAATTTTTCTTATATAATATTATCTATTTAATGAATAATCATATTTTTTTTACTCAATTCAAATTTTCAAATTTTGTCATAATAATTATCTATATAATCAAAAATGGAAGATGAATGAAGATTACATTTATCATATTATTATTAATGTTATTAAATATTTATAGCATAAGTTGTCTATTATTTATATATTGATGATTGTGAACTATGGTGGTCGATTAGAGTTTGTCATATTCTCTAAATCATTAATTGTAATAGTTAATCAAAATTTATTATACTTTTTAAGAGGTCGATTTTCGGATAATTTCTCATATATATATATATATATATATATATATATATATATATAAATAACTAGTGACCTATCACTACTGAACATGTGACACTTAGGATTACTAGGCTTAGTGATGCCTGGGTCACAGACCCATATTCTGGAGATCTATTTACAACCTTATAAATAGGAGAGGTATCCTTACAAAGAAAGTAATGAAACTCTTATCCTCAACTCCTTAATATTATTTGGACTGAGCACTGACCTGATCGTTAGAATAATTGTAAGAGCACCTATCGGGATCAAAACTCGTAAGATCAGATACTAGAAGACTTGGATCAATCAAGAGCCAGTAGACCAACTGACAAAAGACCAGTGGTTATATGACATTTTGGCGTCCATTGTTGGGTCAAGTTCAAGCCAGTTTGACAACATGGTGACAACAAGGAATATGCGAGATAGTCAACAGGAGGGTGTCCACAATCAGGTAGACACGATAACTTTGATGTTGGAACTGCAGAAAGAGATGGAAACTCTAAAAAAGAAGAGTAATGAAGAATTGAATGTGTTGAGGGAAGAAAACGCAAAGTTGAGGCGGAAGATAAAAACAACCGAGAAGGTTGGAACTGAGAAAAAGGATCCCTCACACTCAAATGAACATACTTGAAAAAGCTCGCAAATGTCAAGACTGAATGCATCTACACATAAGTATGAAACGTGTTCTCGTCAACACCCATTCACCGAGGATATCATGGAAACGAAGCTTTCGGCCAATTGGAAAGGGGCCACTTTAGACCGTTACGATGGGTCAACTGACCCAGACGAACACATTGACGTGTATGTCATACAAATAAGATTATACATGTCTGATGATGCTATCTTTTGCACAGTATTCCCGACTTCATTGAATAGGACGACTCTTAATTGATTCACACAATTGTCGGCCAACTCCATTGATTACTTCGACACACTAGTGGCAACAGTTTGCTACTGACGGACCTCGTCATCTAAGCCCTATCACCTTGGTTAACTTACACTAGGGAAAGTGAGAGCCGCTTAGGGCGTTCATGGAAAGATTTGGCAAGGTCGAGCTTAACATCCAAAATCTGAACTCGGAAATGGCCATGCACCATATGGTCACCTCTTTGCGATCAGGGCCTTTCTCGAAAAATCTCTACAAGAAGTCTGCTATGAACATGTATGAACTTTGTCAAAGGACGACAAAGTTCATGCAACTAGAAGAGCTGAAGGAGTTTCGTAACTAAGTAAAAGTCGAGGAGAATTTTCCTCACAAAAGTGATAAGGACGGTGGCCGGGTGAACCGTCCAAAACAAAGGGATGGACAAAGGGTTCCCAAATTTGTAAAGTACACTCCCTCAAACGCCAACTAAGCACGTATCTTGGAGGAAGCCATAAGCACTGATATCATATTGACCCTTCAAAAATCCTATCCCCGCCACATGCATATCGAAGCAAACATTATCGTTACCACCACAGTGGCAATACTTCAGAAGAATGTTTAACACTAAAAGACAAGATTGAAGAGCTTGTCCAAGCAGGACATCTATAAAAATATATCTTGCGAGGTGACAAATCCCAACGTCTATAGAGAAGGCTAACAGGTCGAAGACAACAGACGAAAGGAGATGCGCACTCCTCCGTCAAGATGAGAAGGTGGTAGTCCACGCAGGGCTAACTCTTCCTTGCTTGGAGTGATTAACATCATCTCAAGTGGATTTGGGGGGCAGACCCTCTTATTCCGCCTGAAAAAGACATTTACGAGCAATTCCATCTGTTAATTCGATCAGGTGTCACAAAAGGAGCATGCTCGCTATAACGTTTACAGATGAAGACTTAAAAGACATAGACCCATAAAAAGACGACCCTATGGTGATAAATGTGGAAGTGACGAATTTTGCAGTCATGAAGATGCTGATAGACCAAGGAAGCTCGATTAATATTTTGTATTGAAAAACATTTAAAATGCTGGGGGGTTGGAGGAAGAAGTGATAGTTCCCTTGGAAGAAAAAATCATCAGTTTCTCGGGTGAAATGGTGAATACCAAGAGATATGTTGATCCGTAGACGAAATTCAACGAAGGAAAAAATAATTACAAAATGATTAAAGTGATGTATTTAATAGTGGACGCCTGCACATCATACAATGTCTTATTAAGAAGACCCTCTTTGAATAAGTTGGGAGCCATAATGTCCACCCCACACCTCGCTATGAAGTTCCCGTTCGAGAAAAGAGGTGTAGTCACCATCCATGTTGACTAGAAAATAACTTGAGAGTGTTATGTGGCGAGCTTAAAATTGAACCCAACGGAAGACCTTCCAAAGAGGCACCAAAGAGAAGGTTGAATGATTGTCATGGCGGACTTGGACCCCGTGCTGAGGATGAAGTGTGCATAGAACCGCAAGATAACATGATGGAATGGAAACTTGGCTAGGAAGGAAAAAAATACTCGACTAGGCGCTAACTTGTTGGTAGAAAGTAAGGGTGAAATAGTTGTGCTCCTAGATGATAATCCAGACCTATTCGCATGGACGACCGAAGACATGTCGGGTGTAGACCCATATGTTATGTGCCACAAGCTCTCAATATACAAAGAAGCTAAGTCAGTTTCTCAAAAGAAACGATAGCTTAGGGAAGAGAGGAGATCGACAGCTAGAGATGAAGTACAAAAATTGCTAAAGACAGGCTTTATACGGGAAGTGCAATACACTACCTGGTTGGCCAATGTAGTCCTAGTCAAGAAAAGCAACAACACCTGGCGTATGTGCACAGACTACACCGACCTTAACAATATGTATCCATTATCGAGCATTTATTGGTTGGTAGACGGTGCATCTGAACACTAGTACTTAAGCCTTCTCGATGCATTCAGTGGCTAAAACCAAATCCCAATGTAGGAAAGGGACGTGGGAAAGACAACATTCATCACCGAGTCGTTCAATTACTGTTACTAAGTGATGTCGTTTAACTTAAAAAATGCGAGAGTGACGTACCAAAGGTTGATGGACAGAGTATTCAGAGAAGAGAAAGGAAGAAATATGGAGGTATATGTTGACGACATAATCGTCAAGTCGAAGATGTTTAAATAACACTTGGCCGAAGTATTCTCCCAACTTAAAAGATACGATATCAAGTTAAACCCAACCAAATGTGTCTTTGGAGTAGATGGTGGAAAGTTCTTAGGCTTTATGCTTTCCCACCAGGAAATAGAGATCAACCCGAACAAATGCGTAACTATCGTGATTATGAGGAGCCCACAAAATTTAAAAGAAGTTTAGAAGTTACTGGGACTGCTGACGTCGTTGTCTCGTTTCTTGCCGAGATTAACAGAAAAGATTCGCCCAATCCTAAAATTGCTGAAAAAAACCGACCATTTCAAATGGATGGCTAGTGTGAGAAGGCGTTTAAGGAGATCAAATTGGTCATGTCGCTCACTCCCATGTACTGACGATTGCCAACTATGGTGGTCGGCCAGAGTTCATCATATCCTCTAGACCACTAATTATGATAGTCGACTATAATTCACTACACTTCTCAAGAGACTGATTTTCGGATAGTTTCTCATGCAAAACTAGTGACCCATCACCATTGGACATATGACACCTATAAGGACTAGTAGGTCCACTGACGCTTGGGCCCAGGCCCATATTCTAGAAGCCCATTTATAACCATAGAAGAAAGATAATGAAACTCTGATCCTCAACTTGTTGAGATTACTCAGACCAAGCACTGATTTGATTGTCGGAATACTTACACGAATCTCTCGTGAAACCGAAACTAAGACTTGAATCAATCAAAAACCAAGAGACTAACTAACCAAAAAGCAACGGTTAACCCAATGGTGTAATAACAAGTTATATGTTGATAAATAAGTTATGATAATATAATATATAATACGTTAAAATGTAATTAGACATACAACATTTAATGTATTTATTTAGTTCAACTACTATTTTCTCTTCTCATTTTTTAAAATATTTAAAAAAAAATCGTTTACTTAGAATAAAATTTATTAACAGAATCGAGTAAAAAATTCATTCACTAAATAAATAATATTACACAAAAAAAATTATGTGACAACGGAAACAAAATAAAATTTATGTTATTTATTATTTTTTTTACAGAAATAGTAACATTCAATTGAAAAAAAAGAGAGTAAAGTCCTGCATACACATTTAAAAAATATATAAAAAGAAAGTTAGACAAAGATAACTTGAAAGTCATGCTAGTATAACACTGTTTCTTCAGTACAAAATCATATTTTGGAGTACGATACAGTTTTTATCCATTTTGATAATTTTGTCAAGAAATTGTATCTCGTTGATAAAATTTCGTATTCAGTTTGTTTAGATTATTTGTTGAAAAATTTCAAGATTTCCTTATAATAAAATCTGCAGAATAGATTTGTAATGCCCTCCAACATGTACAAAGTATTACAATCATGTAATACTAACTACTTATTTTTTCTTTAGGGTAGTTTCACCATTATAGTTCGTTGGAAAGCAGAATAGTCCTAAAGTAAAACATGTGTATTGCATTTCAAATCAGTATTTATACATGTTTATGGAGATAAACGATAATAATTTCTCAATTAAGATTGTTTATTTTATTTGTATAAAAAAATAATAATATTATATGTTCTGTTATTGATTTTGAATAAAAAGATATTACTATCAAAAACTCAATGAAAACTTAAATTAATATATCATTTATCTATAGATATATAAATCTAAATACCTCTGGAATGAATTTCTTAATAAATACACTTCCTTTGTTAAATTACTCTATTTTAGTTTTAAGAAATTCAAATATTTAATTTTACTTATATTTTATCTCTTTTATTTAGATTAAATTTAACTATAACTATTTTAATTATTTTAAATATAAAACTTATAAAAATGCATGTAGATTTTAAATTAAAAAGAATAATCACAAAATTATGTATCCAAGTAAATTAATTTCACTTATATTTACATTCCCTCTACCAACATTTAAAGATTAGTGAAGAACATAAAGGAGGGATGTACAAAGGTTGTTTGCTTATTTATGGTAATAATAACTTAATTTAAGAGGCAGTAATCAAGACCTTATGATATGATTTATTTAATGATTTTTGTAAAGTCTACACTAACTTAAAGTAATTGTATAAGAAAATAGTAAAATATGTTTGTTTTTATAATTCATAGTTACTTGTAATATGGTATATTTTTTATTTTCTTTTATAATATAAAAGGAAAACTGATAACAAATTACACATTATACCTTTTGTTAGAACAGGAATCCATTAAAAAAATTTTAAACTAATGTTTATTTAATTTCAAATTTTGTATTTTCAAATTAATTTTTTATTATTTTAAAACTTTTTTTTTATTTTAATGCATGCATTATCAAATTTAAATAATTGAAATAATTTTAAAATATGTGAAAAAAATGAAACAATATTTGTGAATACTTTATTCAATTTTAGATTTTATTTAAATACATTAAAATAAATGTTTTAAATAAATATTTAAAAATAAAAAGAAGTATTTAAATTTTAAATCAATTTATGCTTAAATTTAATTTTAAGATATATAAATAATTTTGGATTATCTGTCTAAAATATTGAATATTGATCTTTGTGAAAGTAATGCTAGATTTTCAATCCTATTATTTCTTACTCAAAGAGAGATTCCATACTTTATCACTGCTCCTTTCGTTTTTTATTTTTTAGATAATATTATATATGAGGATTTTAAAGATAAAGATAAAATTTTATTAGTTTAGAAAGACTATAATATTTTAAATTTTTAATTTGAACATATTATATATATATAAATTTAGCCTAAGTTACGAGTTTATTTTTTAACAAAAAGTTGTAAAAGTAAGAAAATTAGTTATATCAGAATGATATGAAATTAACACGATAAAATAAATTTATTATAAAAAAATGAATTTATTACGATAAAATAAATTTATTACAATAAAACAGATTTATCACGGTAAAAAAGTTTATCACGATACAATAAATTTATCACGATAAAATAAACATATCACAATAAAATAAATTTATCTGTTTATCTATTTATCTACTGTTTACTTCTGATTCCATTCATAATTTTAGAAATGATTGCTATACAACCTGATTTTTTTTGTTATTAAAGACAGTCTAATTATTTATTTGTTTTTTCTTTAAAAAATCATCTATTTTATCTTTATAGTTTTGATTTTCTTTTATCATTATATGTGAACAAACACTCTATGAAACAACTACAATGTTAATGTACGTTTATCTTACATTGACGTAGGGATATAGGAATTTAAATATTGTTATGTTTCTTAACAAGTTACATAAATTAATAAAAATATTAACTTTATAATTTTTAATATGTTTATGATTTTAACATTTTTTACAAAGAAATTCACACATAATATCTATTTTACACTAAAGTATGATTCGTTTTTCTATTCCTGAAGTAACTTATCTTTTATATCATAGGTATCATTTAAGAATTAATATAATTTTAATTTTATTATAAAAAACCAAAAATTTAAAAGAATCTAAAATACAAAGAAAAAGCGTAAAAAGAAAAAAAAAAAGAAAAAAAATTGTGCTTATAAATAAAACGGTGGTGAAGGTTCAGGCAGAGAACCGCTGTAACCCAACCCTGTATTTGGCGCCGCGGCCACATTCACTGTGGAGAGAGACCCAAAACACCAGAACGACATCCTCTGATCTGTTTCTCCTCAGATTTTGCAGCAATGGGCAAGAAAAAGTTAATGCCTTTCCTCTTCTTCTTTCTTCCTCTTCCCAATTGTTTTTTTAATTTCAGTTTCTAATCACTGTTCTCACACGTGCAGGTCTGATTCAAAGTCCGACCACAGCTTTGAGAAGAAGCTCAAGTTCTATTCCAGTATGTTCCCGGATTAATTTCTGAATGCTTTTTCTACTTTTATTTTTAAAATTCATCAAAAAAAACTATTTAATAAGTTTATTGAGAAAATTAAATAAAATATTGGGTATTGTTATATCTGTTTTATTTGCGCGTGTTTGCTTGTGAAGTTTTGTTTTGGTTGGTGGCTTGGTGCATGTTGGGTGTCAATTTCTACTCTAAATTTCAACCCTTTCTGATCAAATCCCTTTTGTTTTTGCAGAGGTGAAAGAAGCTGTTACCTCCTTGAGTGCCCAAAAGTCTATTTCCAAGGTGAGAATTTTGTTTCAACTCTATTATCACTGGTCTCAAGTTGGATTGCTTGAGCTGTGGAAGGAGTTCAATTGCTTTGTTATAGGTTTTAATTTAATGGCTAAATAAGTGTATTGTGCTGTACAGATAACTGGGCATTCTGTCCTTGTCCTCTCTCTCACACTCATAATAAAGCAATATTCAGAGGATATCAAAAGATTGATCGGTGTGTAATTAACACCCATATGATTTGACTAGAAGTCATAGAACTCAGAACATTGAGAGGAGTTCAATATGTGATTAAAATAAAAAATATGAAACAGGAGGGAACTATATGTATTGCTAAGAGTGTAATGGAAACCAACTGACTAATCTCAACTAATATAACTAAGAATGAGTAACATGAGTTTTTTAGTTTCAGATTTTAAAAAAGCATTTGTACTCTTTGAAAGTATGTGGTGATAATGTTGTTTTACAAGGAACTGATACCTGATTTACATTGCTTTACAAGGGTTTCTTTGTATTTGATACTCATAGAATTTTATAATAGAATATCATTTTCTATTTCATACTTCCATGTTCCAAGGTAACGTCTCTTATGGAACTATCTTTTGTGAACTATCTTGAGCTTGTGATTTATCTCTTATGAATTTTACTATTTTTCTTGAGTATGTCCTGAAGATATGATTGGTGTGCTGTTGTAATGACTGAATCATGTTCTTTAAGAGATACATGCTCCTACAGTTTTATCAATTTTATGAATGTTGTTGATTTTCTGAAATGTTGTTGTCTTCTATCAGAAAAAGAACAAACAACAAAGGCGGCAGAATAAATTGAAGGCATATAACCTATCTTCACTTTTAGAGTCCCTTCCTGAGGTGAAGGCATCAAAGAAACCAAGTCGTGAGAATGACTCCAAACTTAATTGCAAATCAAGGCAGACGTTAGTGTGAGTGTTTCTCATCATTATATTGCATTGCTAACTTCTCATTTGATAAGTATCACTGTATTTGTAACCTATTGTCCTTGCTCATTAGGTTGAAGGAAAGAGATCGAGTTTCCGCTGTTCTCAAGGATCCTAACTTTCAAGCAGATCCCCTGTTCGCCATTCAGCAATACTTACAGAACACACAACCAGTTGTAGAGGAACAGCCCAAGAAAAAAGTGAACAAAAATGGATCCAAGAAGAAAAAGAAATCAAAGGCTTCAACTGGACTACAATCTATGTAAATTTAGTCTTTATGTGGCTGCTATAATGATCTGTTTTTTTAAGGTCTTTCCATAATTATATTACTTATGGAAAACATTAGTTGCTCGAATTATGAATGCAAAATCAATGGCTATTGTAATTAGTCTCTATTTTGAAATTAGTGTTGGGTTTTATCTGAGAGAGATCGGGGAGATTTAGGACGTATAAGTCATGAGCAAACCTAGGAACCGGATAAGTCATGAGCAAACCTAGAAACTATCACACCACCTTTAACTTAATAGGTTTGTAAGTTTTTTCTTTTTATATGTTGCTTTTCTTGCATATTTTTATCTAATGGAAGACTCTAACTTACATTTGACTCGAACAAATTCCCTTTCGACTATGAGTTTCTTTCCACATTGATGATACTTTTGGTTGAACAAACTTTCCACAATTATGATACTTTTGGTTGAACGAAAAAACTTTCCACAATTGTGATACTTTTGGTTGAACGATAACATTCTTTCCACATTTGTGATACTTTTGGTTGAACGAAAACATTCTTCACCCAGTGTATATCAACACTCATCCAAGTAGGTAACTAAGACCAACAACTCTGATATCGAGTCGGTTACTAAGACCAACAACTCTGATACTATTTTGTTGATTTTTTTAACATAACAGTTATTTAAAATAAAACAACATAAAAGTTTAATATATTAATACTATTTTGTTGATTTTTTTAACATAACAGTTATTTAAAATAAAACAACATAAAAGTTTAATATATTATGCTTGTTAATTAGTTTCAATAGTTATATTTTCAACTCTCTTCCTTACTTTTGGAACTACAAATTGCAAGCTTTTTCTCATTTATTTAAATTTAGCTTTTGGGAGTGATTTGGTTTGGAGCTTTTTTCTCAAGTATTTAAATTTAGCTTTTGGGAGTGATTTGGTTTGGAGCTTGGATGTCCACAAAAAAATGTGTACTATCTTCTTAGATGCATAGGTAAATTTGTCTTGATTTTTCTGATTCAAAGAGTTTGATTCACTGTAGCAATAATAATTACATATTATGCTTCTGCAGTTGATTATGCTTCTGCAGTTGATTGGATTATAACATCTTGCTTCTTAGAGTACAAAGAAAAAACTCCAAATTAAGAGAATGAGAGGCATCGATTTGTAAACATTGTCTTTTTGTTCTTTAACTTTAAATCTCTCTGGTTGTTTTACAAATATTCCCTACTACAAATAACCATTTAAAAATGTAGATTTTACATTTAGATGGTACATCTTTTGTAAACAGACAAGTAACATTGCGCAATAGAGTAATTGTTTATAAAAAATTTATCCCCAACACTAGAGCATATATTTTTGAGTATGCTTCCTATTTGTTTATTAAACCATTTTTATTAGTTTAGATCTATAAACCCATTTAAATTTTATAGTTTATTTTTTTAAGGGCTTTCCACCATCTCCCATGTATATTTTTTTAATCATTTTGAGTTTTTCCTGCATAGCTTTAACCCACCTTTTATCCTTCATAACTTTCTTAAATTTTTGAAGTTCTAAGATAGTCGCATTGCACCTTAAAGATCTTATACTTCTGACATGATATTTTTCTAAGTTATCATCGTCGTCATCATGCAGGAACTTTGAGATTTTTAGTGGTTGTTTCTGTATTATTTCTTTCCAATTCTATTGTTAATTTTTCATGAATTTCATGTCTCTACTTACAATAATTTTAACATTACTTGGTTAAATATTTTTATAAATGTTGTATCCAATGAAACTTCCAAGTTCACTATACTTGTCAAGTTTGTCCCTTTTGCTAACAATGCTAACAAAAGAGAAATAACACAACCAAAAATCCTCAAATTTTTGAAGTATGATTTATACCTAAACTAGTCTTTAAATAAAGTTTTTCTTTTTGTTCAAAATGTTGGTTCACAACCTATTTAAGAAAAATACAACAATATTTGTAGGGTCTATTCGTAGTTTCATTAGCAAATCTTTCTCATGTATCATATACCTTGTCATCTCCATAATACTTTTATTTATTTTTCTCACACAATTTGTTGTGGAGTGTAATACACGTTAAGTTAATGTTCACTGTCTCTTCTTCACAAAATTTATCAAAAACATTATTTGTGTATTCTTTTCCATGTTCAGACCTTATTATTCAACTTACAACCACTTTGATTTTCCATCAATGTTTTATGTTTCTCGAAAATGATAGCAACTTCAGTTTTGGATTTAAAAAAATAAATCCAACAATATCTTACATAAACCTCTTCCTCTTGTCTACATTATTGAAAAAAGACAAGAGAAAATATTGATGGAATTTAGATGTCAAGTGCAGATAATGTTATGATCTAGAACATGTAAAATAAATACCTAAGTCTAAATCAGAAGAGGCAAAGGTGTGACAGTGGAGGAATAAGAAGACAAGCAACTTTTCATTGTAACATGTTTTGTTACAATCAACCGTTTTAATGACTCATGGTTAATAAACAACAACAACACAAATCATCTTGACCAATCATGAAAAGCTTTTTAAAGTGTTTGAGAAAACCAATATTTCCAATGTAAAAATTGGCTATGGTGATTTCTTCTTTGCCAAGGGGAAATGGACAATTGCCATTGAGAGCTTAAGACGTCTGAAGTATACCTTTAACACTATTTATTGGGTTTCTTTTTGAGAAGAAATACCAGATAGATTTGACACATATAAGTCATAAGCAAATCCATATAAAAAACTATGATATCACTTTCAATCTATAATATTAAAATAATGGGTTTCCGAATGTTTTTCCTTGTATGTTAAGTTGTTTTGAAATTGGAACTGTGATTATAGTTCGGTAACTGATGCATCTAATGTTTCAAATTCATTTTTGGGCACCACTTTGACTATTGATGATTTTAAAAGTTGTTCAGAAAAGTATTTTCTTCCTGGTATTAGATGATGTCTGTTTAAAATTACGAAGGCTATCTGTGGGTGGGAGTTAATCGTGTGCGTAATTGTGGTTAATATGTGTTAAAGGAAATATGAGAAGAATCATGTCAGGCTTCCTTGTTGGAAATGTTGTTCAATAGCCAATCAATTCAAGACCTGGACACAGACAATGGTGGAGATAGGTTATATGGTAATAAAATGAAGCCAACCCTTATTGAAACTCATACCATTTGGAAGGTCCTGCTACACCAGGATGGTAATTAACAAATAAAGTTTGTATTGGATGAATGCAAGGCAACATGGAAAGTTGAGGCCATACTATAATTTAAGGCGTAGTTACTTGTGACTTTTCAGGCTTCAATGCCAGTTAATTTTTTCATCAAATAATACAGAAAAGAACGATAAAATTTTATCTCCGACAAACACGAAATCTCTAAGCTTCAGAATTTACAACAAGCACAAGAGTCTAAATATGTGATCAATTCTTTGAGGCTGACTGGAAGATAAAAATTGCTGTCAAGACACCCACAAGTGCTGTTACTGCGAGGGCAACTGTAGGCAGGGGAGTTGCTAGTCCAAAGTTCTGCAAAATCAAAGTACAAAAATACCTTTATTCTCTTGCATTAATATAGAATGGGAGGCAGAAATAGGAGTGAGGGGTATTGGAGCTGCGTAAACTCATTTAGAGTTTCAGTGAGTTACATTCATTTTGAAGCTCAAAACTCTAAATAATTCTATGTCGTTTAAGATTCATCAGAAATGCAAGTGAACTTACATCCATGATTGTGAGCTTAATAGTTTAAAACATTATGAACTGTTGACAACATTAGATTATTAATTTATTACCATACACATCAGCTGAATTTACAGGATGTCATAAACACAATATATGGAGAGAAAAAGAGAGAAAAATAAGCATATTAGAGTTAGAACATCAAAGTAAACTTTTGACAGGTGTGGAGGTTATAAAAAGGGTTATGCATTTGATGAAAATGATAAATTGGATTATGTTATGGCTCAAAGATGTAGACTAGTGCTTCCCTCTAAGTCATGCCTGAAGTAATAATCCAGTAGTTACTACATACTGTATACTGTATCATACCTCTAGGAGTCCCTTCCCAGTGGCAATTTCAACAGTGATGGCTACTGCAAAGCCAACCATGGCTAGCCGGCCTAGCCACACATCCAAACTGTTCCCTTGCTGGGTGCTTTGCTCACATCTTATCGAAACAGGCATTGCTTTGCATGTTGGTTTCCCTCCATGATTTCTTCGAATCACTAGAGGCAAGTCAAACAATACTTAGCCGTGTAATAGGCAACTTATTTTATTTCAAAATTACTTTAGTTTCATTCTCCCCCAAAACCCGTAAAAGGAAGAAAAAAACACCATCTGCCTCATAAACACATGGATCAAACTACCAATCGAAGCTTCCAGTTTTAAAAAGTTTCAGATAGCATTTGTGCATTATCATTACTATCTTTCACAGTTGCTTCAAATTAGCTAGTTCACAGGCTCAACTAATGCAGTCTTCAACATATAAAAAATACCAGATTTCGCAGTAGAACTCACTCTGGCTAAAATTAAGTCTAGGATCCAAAAGAAGTGCTAAGTATTAACAGAGGAAACAGTGGCCAATAGTTATCCTCCTACAGCAAAATTTATGAGCATGTTTTCGTTCAAATCGAAGCCCGCATAATATGCAATTCTAAGATAGACTACCCCACAAAGTGTTATCACAAGTTCTACTTTATCTCCAATCCCAACTAATTGATGCAAAAAAAAAATAAAATCCTTTGGTTGGAATAACATCTTAAAGGAAAGAAGGAAGAAGCAAAGATCACCAAGTTGCCGGAACATTCAATTTTGAAGTCAAGGGTAGTAATTATTGTGAAGGGATTCCAGTGACACTGGCATAATTGAATGCAGTTTTCACATTATAAAGTAGGCAAATATGATAAAGAGAAACCACCGGAAGTAGAACACTTACACAGTGGGGAACCAGCGATGAATGATGCTCGACTTGGAATCAAATTTCTTTGAGGAAAGTGAGCGGTGGGAGGGTATTTTGGTGCAGTGAAAACACATCTATCTGCAACACATTTCAAATGAGTTAGAAATTGTATCTGAAACTGTTTCTGATTAAAGGAAAGAGTGATACTAGAGGATTACCACGAACAGAGAGAGAAAGAGAAGCAGAGGGTTGAACAAGTGCCATGGTGGTGAATTGCAACTATCTCGAGTGTGCGGTGCCTACGAATTTCACAGAGTTTAATGTTTATCTCTTGTTTTTGTTGATGCTGTGTCAGTGGCTCCTACTTGTTCCACATCATAACCATTCATTTACACTCCTTTAAGTCCCACGTGGCCTCTTTAATGATTTTCTTTTTCTTGTTGACACAGAGAAATCAACTAGTAAGTATTTTCTTTGTTATATATATAATTTGTTTTTTATTTACACATTTTCTTACTATTTTAATTTTATAATTTTTATATTTTTGAATGGTTTTTAATTTTAAAATATAATTAAATTTATTAATTTATGACTTATAAAATAATTAGTCATAATAAATAATAATTATCTACATAAAAAATTAGGAATGTTTCCATTATGCAATTATAGTATATAAAATTATTAAAATATTATTTTTATGTAGATATTTTTTAGAAATTCAATATAATTTTTAATAATATTTTATTATTTTAATAATTATACTTTTATCAAGCTAAAAAAGTGTATTAATAATTGTTTCCTAAAAGAAATTATATAATTTTAATTAAAGAGTTGAAAAGTGTAAATAAACTTTTAGATTGTAAATTATATTTATAAACTCACTTTCTTAGTGATATATTGTTTCTTTGAGTAAAATTAGAGTTTTGATTCTTTTAAGTGGTGCTATTGATTTGAATATGGAAAATACTTAATATAAAAAAGGAGATAAACCTTTTTTTATGAAAGGTTAGTTATTAACAATACTTTACATCAATACAACCTTTGTAAACATAAAAATTGTATTTTTAAAATTTAAAATTCATATCTGGCATTACCACCGAACAATTGTAACTTACATAGAACATGTCAAAATCATGGTTCTTAGATTAAAAAAAGGTTACAATTACAAATCAGTTGGAGTCAAAACAAAACATAATTAGATAATAATGTTATTTTTGGTACTCATGAAATTTCATTGACCCACCACCCTGTTGCCTTGTCATCTCATTTTTCGAGCAAGAACACCCATTTGGTTGTGTTGCTCCAATGGCGACTTTTTCAATTGCGACACACTTGTCCATGTTCCAGCATTTGCGTAACTCTAAACTTCCAATTCATGGTCTGTGCACTGTAGAATCTTCACCCTTCTTTGGCTCCTCATCTGTCAGAACCAGATTCACGGGTACAATTCCCACGTTGCTTCGTCACAATGTATTGGCACGTGCTGAAGATAAGGCCAGAGACCCTACGTCTTCTTCGTTTCAGCAGCTTCAACAAAGTTCACAGTCACAGGTTCAGGTTCTCTTCTGTCTGACCCATTAACCAAGTTCTAGCAATACCCTTTTAGTCACTATGTTTTTCTCGTTTACGATATTGGATATTTGATGCTGGGGTGAATAATCTGGGTTAAGGGCGCTTCACTTTTTCATGAAAGATCGAAATTTGCAGTAGATTGATTGAGTATTCGATTCCAACAGTCTTTATTTGGAATTAGTTTCTTTCATGTGACCATTTTTTTTATCAAGGAGATAACTTCACCGCTGTAATGTTTAATGGATTGATCAATTCTTTCAAAAAGTAAAAATGAAAATGGTGGTGGGTGAACTTTGAAGAGAAACTAAAAGCAAAATCAAATGGTTAATTTTGTTGATTCAGTCAGTTAACATGTGCATCTGGAAAGAGTGCACATTAGTTCTGGTACAAGGTTAGAGAAACTGCTTCTTATATGTTAATAATGCTCACACTTCTCTTCACTTTAAAAACGGTATCAGAACTTGACACCGGAATCTGGAAGTTGTGATCCCCTCTGTTCACTCGATGAAACAAGTTCGCAAGAGTTTGAAGAAAGCTACCAGCCTAAGACTGATTCGCTCAAAGCTGTAGCAATATTAGCAGCAGCTGCAACTGGGGCAGTGGCAATTAACCACTCTTGGGTGGCCAGCAATCAGGTTCATCGCTGTCCTCTGTTGGTCTATCCTGATATTTATGCTGCACATTTCACAATGAAGTGCACGCTTTTGGGAAAACGTTTCTAAATATGCATATTCTAATAGTTATTTGTTTTCTATGACATTGGACTGCAGGATCTTGCTATGGCTTTGCTATTTGTACTAGGATATGCAGGGATCATATTTGAAGAATCTCTAGCCTTCAATAAAAGTGGCGTGGGACTGTTGATGGCTGTAAGCTTATGGGTGATACGAAGTATTGGGGTAAATGTCCACATTTTTTTTTTTTGTTTTGACTTTTGAGTTAGTCTGGATTTAGTGTGTCGATTGTCATGCTTTTGAGATTTAGATCGCTGTTTGTTTGATCATGTCTAGGACACTGAACAGTGTGAATTCACTTTATGCATCTACTCCTGTATATGCTGTGTAAATCACAATTGAAAAAGAGATGCTCAAGTGTCTAGTACCATATACACTTTCTTCTTAGTGATTATTTAATGTTTATTTAGTCATCTTTGCAAGAGATAACGAGGCACAAATGTAGAAGCACAGTTTCAATGGTGAACTAAAGGATGCTATGTTTTCAAATGGCTTTTGAACCTAAATTGCTTTCTCATCTCATCCAGTATATTTTGATGCAAAAATAAGGAGTTGCTCTCCTCCCATCCGCTAACCTTAACAATAATTTTAAGCTACAATTAGGTAAATGGAAGCATTCTCCCTTTCCCCTTTAACTTTTCACATGTCAAAAAAGGGTCTAACTATGTTTATCCAAATACAACAGTCTCTGAAAAATTTATAACACTCAGATGGGCTTTCTTGACCTAAGGAATGTAAGTTGCTTTGATTCAAACTACATAATATATTGAAGTTTTCGTATGGGAATTGCATTTTTTTGGTAGCTGTTGATGCACATAATATGTCGTAGAAGTAATTTCCTGACCCTATAGTTGCTGTCTCCTTAGTGACAGTATCCCAGAATACAACTGACTTAACAAATGATAGTTTGTCCACTGATCTGTTAGCTATAGACACTTGTGACTTGATAAATATTTGTTGGCCTCAATTATATCCCCAATTTCCCTTCACTTGTTGAACTTCAATATGTCCAGTCACTGGTCTGTTTATATGTATATGTTTTGAAGTCGTTTTTATCTTCCTCTTTCTTTCTTTGTATTGGATTTTCCACTGCTATTTCCTATTTATATGTATGGATTGTATATAGGCTCCTTCAACTGATATAGCTGTTTCAGAGCTTACACACGCATCTGCGGAAGTCAGTGAAATAGTATTTTTCCTGCTTGGTGCAATGACTATTGTTGAGATTGTTGATTCTCATCAAGGATTTAAGCTGGTTACTGACAATATAACAACCCGAAATCCGCGCCTCCTCCTCTGGGTGGTAAGTGCTTTCACTACTTTGTGCTTGCATGGTGAACCCTACCAGAAAAGCTTCCTACATATTCTTTGCAAATTGAGAGTTCTTGGAGATTTGATTACGTTAGATTGAACATTATAGTTTGTGGTCAAATTTGGATGATACACACAGCAGGAAGGGGCTCAGATTCAAGAGCTCCTTTTCACAGAAAGAGGTTTTACCAATTAAGCTGCACAATAACAACAACTTTTCAAATTTTGATTCTTATAGATGTTGGCATTTTAAAAGAATAAAAGACATCACAACAAAAAAGATTGCGAGAGGCTTGGTGCAAGTTTGCTGCTTGATTGCTTTTAGAAAATAATTCTTCTTCTAAAGGTCTCAAAAAGATGATTAAAAAATAATTATTTTTTAAAATAAGCTGAACCAGACATGCTCTAAATCCCCCTGCCCCTGTCCCAACAAGTTCTAAATCTTCTGTATTTGCATCTCTAATTATTCTGTCTCAACAATGGAAGTTGACAAATAACGTTCAATTTGCAGATTGGATTCGTTACATTTTTTCTCAGTTCAGTTCTAGACAACCTTACATCCACCATAGTTATGGTTTCCCTATTGCGGAAATTAGTACCTCCATCTGAATACCGAAAGTAAGTATCTGTTATGTTGTTAACTCCTGGTGTAATGTTTAAGCCATGTCGTGAAGTAACCATATTTTCTGAAATACCAAAGTATTGATGGACTGGGAAAGTTCATCATGCATTGCCTAAGGTTTAATCAATAGGCTTAAAAGCTTGATAGCTCTGCTCCTTCCTGGGGCAATTTTATACTGCAATACTATTGATTATTATTATTATTTATTTATTTATTTTTTCATTCTCTTAAAAATTCTCAATTCTCATTTGAGGGATCTTGACAATTTTTCCTCCTGAAAGGAATCTTAAGCTTTTTACTTTATTAGTTCCCGCTAGTGCTTCTGCATTCATATGAAATGGCGTTAGCCTTCTATAAATTTGCAATCTGTATTTAGTGATATTTTAGAAGAAAACAGTTGTCGAGGGCATAAGGTTTTAGAGGAGTGGGTGAATCTCTAAGTTTGCAATTTCTAGAATTCTCCAACTATTCCTGTTCTGGCTACATCTTATCAAATCAGGCTGTTGATTTGGATTCTGTTGACAGGATTCTTGGAGCTGTTGTTGTAATAGCAGCAAATGCTGGGGGTGCATGGACTCCTATCGGTGATGTTACAACTACTATGTTGTGGATACATGGCCAAATATCTACATTTCAAACAATGAAGGTTAGCTGTTGGATATTTGTTCCCGAATGATTTGTTTGCTTGAATCACCGGGAAATTTTTCAGTGAAACTACACAGTAAATTTGTGGTGTATGAAATTTGTACTAATAAGTAATATCTTCCTCAAATATTCTTTGATTTCAGTGATTTTAAACATATAATATTTCCTCTGCTAAAGTCTTTGTTACTGATCTTTGATTGCATGAAGAGCACTTGGACTCAACTAAGTGCAATGCGGAATGAATGAGTTTATATATGATTGCATTTTGTTCACTTGTAGGGTTTATTTGTACCTTCAGCCGTTTCTCTAGCTGTTCCACTGGCTCTAATGTCTCTGACTAGGTACTCTTTTTACACAGCAAAAGTCAGCCATAAAGGTTGATTATTTTGAATGGTGAAATTTAGCTCCACATATTACAACTCAGATAATGTTAGTTTTTCTTCTCCTGCTCAGTGAAGTTAATGGGAAGGGACAAAATTCTCCCAATGTCTTGGCATCTGAACAAATTGCTCCTCGAGGACAGCTTGTTTTCTCAGTGGGTTTAGGAGCTTTGATTTTTGTCCCGGTATTCAAGGCTCTAACAGGTTTGCCTCCATACATGGGGATGCTGCTCGGACTCGGTGTGCTTTGGATCCTCACAGATGCAATCCATTATGGTGAATCTGAAAGGCAGAAGCTAAAAGTACCACAGGCTCTCTCAAGGATAGACACTCAAGGAATACTGTTCTTCCTGGGAATTCTATTATCAGTTAGCAGGTAACGAGGAAATATATTTTAACTTTTCTGCTGTGGTAAGTTTTAGACTATAACCGAGTGATCATGCATTTAAATCAATGAAAAAATGTCAACAATGTCATTGTCCCTTTGAATAGAAGAGGACTTGTATTGACTTTGGATAAATTTATCCAGAAAGTAGAAAAAGTAAAATAAACTTCTCCCATAAACCAATTTGTAAAAGCTTCAAAAACTGATCTTAACATGTAAAAGATAAACTTATTTAATGTTTTTCTTCTTATTTGCTTCTTATATTATACAAGTGTTTACAGAAAACTTAATCAAACATAACTTTGATACCCCAAAATTATAGTTGGACTTCCCAACAGTAGCCCTTCCGAAAAAGATAATATATTTCCGGGTTTACCTTTGTCGCAACCGGGGTCACGACGGGGACGGCGAACAAAAATATATAATTTTTGTTTTATTTTCAAAACAGAGGAGTCGCCACCATAGTTTATTAGGAAAAACTATGGAAAATCAAAAACAAGATAAGGCAAGTTCGCGAAACCGGATTTAGAGTTCGGGAGTCGGTTACGTGTGGGGAAGGTGTTAGCACCCCCACAACGCCCGTCCTAAGACGGTACCTTTAATTAAATAAGTAATCTGAGTGTGATTATTTAAAATATTTATTTTCACAAGAAAGAGATTAAAATAAAACAAACAAAATATATATATTTTTTTGGTTTTAAGGAGCCCGACAAGGTTTGACCTTGCTCCTACGTATCTCCATTTAAGAGTGGAGAATCAGGGTTACGTAGTTCTTTGTTTGATAGAATTGTCAGTTGGTTTGATATTTTGAAATTTTTGAAAGCTTGAGAAGGCTTGGGTTTGGAAGTAAGGGAAATGAATGTCGTCAATGCCAGGTTTAAAGCCTGGGCTTTGGGTAAGGTGCCAAGTTTAAAGCTTGGGCTTTGAAACATTGCCAGGTTTAAAGCCTGGACTTTGAAAAACATTGCCAGGTTTAAAGCTTGGGCTTTGAATAAGGTGCCAAGTTTAAAGCTTGGGCTTTGAAACATTGCCAGGTTTAAAGCCTGGGCTTTGAATAGGGTGCCAAGTTTAGAGCTTGGGCTTTAAGGAGCAATGCCAGGTTTAACGCCTGAGCTTTGAGTAAAGTGCCAAGTTTAAAGCCTGGGCTTTAGTAAAAGATCATATATGCAAAATGGAAATTCTTGGTTCAGGGGTAGTTTCGGAGTTTAGAGAAGTGTAGGTGCAGTTACTAATTACTGGGGGTGTAGGAAGTAACCCCACTAACCAAAACTTAACTTATACTCGAGGGTATTTTGGTAATATTGAAGGTGTGGGTGCAAGCTCTAATAAGCGGGGTGCAAATAACGAATCTACTAGCTGAAGACCCAACCTATAACCAAGGGCATTTTAGGGATATCGAAGGTGTGGGTG